>Ga0210129_1000014_pt1 | contig 48397 bp, 40 predicted proteins | sample WestPond_Cattail_2_FD_185582 | JGI IMG/M metagenome (GOLD analysis project Ga0210129, IMG submission 185582) | Wetland microbial communities from the San Francisco Bay, California, USA, that impact long-term carbon sequestration -... | ecosystem: Environmental > Aquatic > Marine > Wetlands ... | reverse complement strand
CACGCCGACCAGAACCACTACCATGATTAGTTCGACCAGGGTGAAGCCCCTATCCTTTTTCCAGAGATGTCTCGGATAATTTTTCCCGGGATGCGATTGGGATGATTTCCAAGACATATCAGCCATGGCTTCAACTACGCTGACACTCCAAAAAACGCGAGTGTCTCAAATGAACCCTCGTGAATGAATCGTCTGTTGAAGAATAAGTCAGGCCACACAACAATAACGTATGCGACCAGACAAATCCGATTAAATACCAATAATTACAGCGGTGGCTGTTGCACCGCCGTTAGTTTGAGTAACCAGACAATTATTGCTACCAGCTACCAAGGCTGTCACATTGTCCAAGGTATAACCGGTCGGAACACCGCTCTGCATAATCGCAGCCGTAGCAGTTTGGCAAGTCAAGCCCGTTGTAGTTGCACCTTTTGCGGCGTTTGCGCTTTTAGCAGCATAGTTGACTGCACTTGCTGAATCAATGCCACCGACGACACCTTGCAATGCAGCTGCTCTGGCATCAGCTCCCAAATCGACAAACTTCGGGATCGCCACTGCCGCCAAGATGCCGAGAATCACGATCACCATCACCAGTTCGATCAGGGTAAAACCACGCTGCTGTTTCATATCAGGCTCCGTTAAGAATCGTTGAAAAACACGTGGGCCCAAGCTCCCACGCTATCATTTTGCGAGTATATGCCGTCTGCCTGATTTTTGCACCGGCCCGGAGCGTGTTTGTGTGGAAATAATCACACAAACCGGCCCGGGGGGACTTCTATCCGCCGCCCCGGCCCATGGCCGCCGACCCCAGGTTCCATAGCGGCAGAAACACCCCCAGCGCCAGCAGGAGCACCAACACGGCGATAAAGGCCAGCAGGAGGGGTTCGATGGCCACCGACAGCCCCTTGATGGCGTAGTCGGTATCGCGCTCGTACATTTCGGCGATCTCGAACAGCAGCGAATCGAGTTCGCCGGTCTCCTCGCCCACCTGAATCATCTGCAGCACGATAGGCGTGAACACACCGGTGGCCGCCGCGCAGCGCGAAATGCTCTCACCCCGCTCGATGCCATCACGCATCTGCTCGATGCGGGAACCGATGAAGGCGTTGTCCACGGTTTGCGCCACCACGGTCAGGGCTTGCACCAGCGGCACGCCGCTCTGGCTGGACAGCGCAAAACTGCGGGCAAAGCGCGCCAGGGTGGCCTTGAGGATGATCGGCCCCACGATGGGCAAGCGCAGCTTGCGCCGGTCCCAGTTGTAGCGCCCTTCGGGTGTTTTCAGATAGGCGCGCACCATCACCACCGCAGCGGCAGCGGCCGCCAGCAGCACGGGCCACCAGGTGATCATCCAGCTTGAAAACCCCAGCAGACCGCGGGTGATCAGCGGCAATTGGGCATTGAAGCCGGCAAAGACTTTCGCAAACACGGGCAGCACAAACAGGTTGATGATCACGATGGCAATCAGCATGGCTATCACCACGAAGCTGGGGTAGCGCATGGCCTGCTTGATGCGCTCCCGCACATCGCGTTCGAACTCCAGGTGTTCGGCCAGACGCAGGAACACCTCTGTCAGCCGCCCGGTCATCTCGCCGACCCGGACCATGGCGACATAAAACGAACCGAACACCTTGGGGTGGCGCGCCATCGAGGTCGCCATGTCCCGCCCCTGGTCCAGGCTGGCGCGCACGTCCTTGAGCACATCCACCATGGCGGGCTTGTCGGCAGAGGCCTCCAAACCGGCAAACGCCCGCAGGATGGGAATCCCCGCCTTGTTCAGGGTGTACATCTGGCGCGAAAAAATGAGAACGTCCTCGATCGAAATGGACTTGCGATTGAGGACTCGCCACCAGTTCTCGGTCGAAACGGCTCCTGTTTCCTCAAGCGCAGCAATATCGACCGGTGAGACGCCCACGGCCAACAGTTGATCGGCGACGGCGTTTTCGGTCATCGCCTCGATCTGTCCCTGAACCAGCTCGCCCCGGGCGTTGCGCCCGCGCCATGAATAGATTGCCATGATGCGTGACTAATCTTCCGTGTCGTAGCCGACACGCATGGCTTCGGTCAGGGACGTTCGGCCCTGACGCACCAGTTCGAGCGCATGGTGCATCAGCGTGTGGCCCGCCATGCGCTCGCGCGCTGCGCTGAGAAAACCGGCCGGGTCTGCACGGCTGGCCGCCTGGGTCAGCACCGCATCCATCTCCAGCATTTCATACACGCCCTGGCGTCCGGCGTAGCCGGTGCCGTTGCAGGCGGAGCAGCCACGCCCGCGTTTGGGTTGGAGCGGCGCGCCGCTTGCAATCAGGTTGCTCAGCCAGGCGACCTCCTGGGCATTGGGCTCATGCGGCTCGGCACAGGTCTCGCAGTTCAGGCGCACCAGACGCTGCGCCACCACGGCCTGCAAAGACGTGGCCACCATGAACGGCGGCACCCCCATGTCGAGCAGACGAAATGGCGTGCTGATCGCATCCCGCGTGTGCAGCGTGGACAGCACCAGGTGGCCGGTGATGGCGGCGCGCAGGCCGATTTCGGCGGTTTCGGTATCCCGCATCTCGCCCACCAGGATCACGTCCGGGTCCTGCCGCAAAGTGGCACGCAACACCTTGGCAAAGGTCAGCTCGATCTTGTCGTTGACCTGCACCTGGATGATGCCGGGCAGGCGGTACTCCACCGGATCCTCGACGGTGATGACCTTGAGTTCGTCGGTCTTGACTTCGGCCAGTGCGGCATACAGGGTGGTGGTTTTGCCCGAGCCGGTGGGCCCGGTCACCAGGATCAGCCCGGAAGTGCGCCCCAGCAGTTCCCTGAAACGCTTGAGCATGGCCGCAGGCATGCCGATACTGTCGAGCCGGCGCACGCCACCTTCCTGGCTCAGCAGGCGCATCACCACCGATTCGCCATAGGTGCTGGGCATGGTGGACAGGCGCACGTCGATCGTCTGGTCCTTCAGGCGGACGCTGAAACGGCCATCCTGGGGCAGGCGCTTCTCAGAAATATCCAGGCCGGCCATGAGCTTGATGCGCTGGGCCAGCGCGGCGCCGATGCGTTTTTCAGCCTGGGTCTGGGTTTGCAACACGCCGTCCACCCGCACCCGGATCTGCAGACTGGTTTCCTTGGGTTCGATATGGATATCGGAGGCGCCCACCTGCGTGGCATCCTCGAACAGGGATTGCAGCAAGCGCACCACGGGCGCGCCTTCGGCACCGGCCGAAGCGGTGAGCTCACCGAAATCCACCGCGTCGCCCAGATCTTTTTCCAGGGCTCGCGCCAGGCCGCTGATTTCCTCGGTACGACGGTACAGGCGGTCGCAGGCCAGCGCCAACTGGCTCTCTGGCACAGCGGCGATGTTCACATCGCGTTTGAGCAGCCGGGTGATCTCGTCGTAGGCAAACAGATCCAGCGGATCGGCCATGGCGACCAGCAGGCTGTCGCCCTTGTCTTCCAGCACCAGGGCGCGAAAGCGCCGGGCCGATGACTCCGGCAAGAGCTTGACCACATCACCCCGGAACGGGAAGGTCTTGAGGTTGATGTACGGAATGCGAAGCTGCCGGGCCAGGCCATCGGCCAACAACTCCTCGGTGATGACGCCGCTTTCGATCAGCAGGCGCCCCACTTTTCTGCCCGTTTGCTGCTGCAATTCGAGCGTCTGTTGCAGCTGTTCCTGGGAGATCAACCGCTGTTGGACCAGCACGTCGCCAAGGCGGAGTTTTTCTGGTCGGCCCGACGGACGCAAGCCCACTTGCGGGGCGGAGGCTGCAGCAGCCTTGTTCATGGGTCAATCCTTGAGGGGTAACATAACTCCTAAAATAGTAGCATGTCACGAAGGACTTGAGGCATCAGGGGGCCGCATTCAGCCCGCGAATCAGTGCAAATGTCGCGGTTTTCGCCCGCCGCCGTGCCCCTGCCCCCCGTGTCCACCGCCCGATCCGCGCGGCGGCTTGCCGATTTCCAGGGAACTCACCAGTGAATCGAAGCGCAGGCTGAACAGGCGGTCGATCTCGGTCACGACCCCGCCCAGTTCAGAAGCATCAAAGTGGCGCTCCATCATGTTGATGACATCCTGCACCAGCAGGTCACGCTGCACCTGCATGATGGCGGCCGGGTTGGGGCCGACAAAAAGCATCATGAAGTCGTCGCGCGACTGGGCCTCCGGGGCCTCTTCCTCTTCGTCGAAATCGGTATCGTAGAAAGTGACTTCGATCGCCGCGCCAGCCTGGGCCAGTTCATTGAGGCTCATGCACATCTCGTCCAGCGACTGCCGGAAATCTTCGTCCCCCGGCACGGTCCAGCAGATCTGCAACACATGTTCCTGGGCATCGAACTTGATGCCCGGCTCGTCCTCATAGGCGCTGTTGGCGCCATCCGCCAGCGAACGGGCTCCGGCGTATTTCCACAAGGGCTTGAGCGCGTCCTGCAACTGGTTGAAAGTCACATCAGCGCGCAAGGGCACCTGACCATGAACATGGATTTCGAAAGGAGCGTTGTAGCGTGCCATGTTGGTTTCTCTCTGTGCTGCCGCGTGTGGTGCCTCGAACCGGAATCGAACCGGTACGCCCCTTATTCAGGGAAGCGGCGGATTTTAAGTCCGCTGTGTCTACCAATTTCACCATCGAGGCATTGCCGCCCCCGCATTGTCCCGCAAAAAGCAGCGCACGAACACGCGTTGCCGGTTTTGCACCCGTACGGCACCAGATCCGCCGCGCAGACGATGGCGTAGGTCCGGAAGACCGGGGAGGCAAGGACCATGAAAATGGAGCGGGAGAAGAGTCTCGAACTCTCGACCTCAACCTTGGCAAGGTTGCGCTCTACCAACTGAGCTACTCCCGCATGGAGTCTGGAGGCGCGGGCCGGAGTCGAACCGACCTACACGGATTTGCAATCCGGTGCATAACCGCTTTGCTACCGCGCCAATTTTGATACCGTCAGCCTGACGCCGACGTTCCACTTAACAAAAAAGGGAAGCTTGTGGCTTCCCTTTTTGGAATCTGGAGCGGGAAAAGAGTCTCGAACTCTCGACCTCAACCTTGGCAAGGTTGCGCTCTACCAACTGAGCTATTCCCGCGTTTTCAAGCCTCGAATTATAGCGAAAATTTTCTGCTTCCGCAAAAACAGGCTGAAAAATTTTGCCTCAATGCTTGATCGAACCCCTGGAGTCCGATGCCGCCTGCGCCGCTGGTGCGGGCGACGCTGCGGGAACTGCCGCCGGTTCTTCATCAGGCAAGGGGGTCGGCTTGCGTTCCAGCGCAATTTCGAGCACCTTGTCGATCCACTTCACCGGCACGATCTCCAGACCGCTCTTCACGTTTTCCGGGATCTCCTGCAGGTCCTTGACATTCTCCTCCGGGATCAGCACGGTCTTGATGCCACCACGCAGGGCCGCCAGGAGCTTTTCCTTCAGGCCGCCAATGGCGGTGACTTCGCCGCGCAGGGTGATTTCGCCGGTCATGGCGACATCGCTGCGCACTGGAATGCCGGTGAGCGCCGAGACAAAGGCCGTGGTCATGGCCGCGCCCGCACTCGGACCATCCTTGGGCGTGGCACCGTCGGGCACGTGGATGTGCAGGTCTTTCTTGTCAAAATACTCGTCCGGGATGCCCAGGCGGCGAGCCCGGCTGCGCACCACCGTGCGGGCGGCTTCCACCGATTCCTTCATCACGTCGCCCAGCGAGCCGGTCCGCGTGATGACGCCCTTGCCCGGCATGAGCGCGGCCTCGATGGTCAGCAGGTCCCCCCCGACTTCGGTCCAGGCCAGGCCCACCACCTGCCCCACCTCGTTCTGCTGCTCGGCGCGGCCATAGCTGAACTTGCGCACGCCCAGGAAGTCGTTCAGGTTCGCGGCGTTAACCGTGACCTGCGGTGTCATCTTCTTGAGCTGCAGCGCCTTGACGACCTTGCGACAGATCTTGGAGAGCTCGCGTTCCAGCGAACGCACCCCGGCTTCACGGGTGTAGTAGCGCACGATATCGCGCACAGCCTCTTCCGTGACCAGCAGTTCCTCTTCCTTGACGCCGTTGTTCTTCAACTGCTTGGGCAGCAGGTACTTGAGGGCAATATTGACCTTCTCGTCCTCGGTGTAGCCCGACAGACGGATCACCTCCATGCGGTCCAGCAGGGCCGGCGGGATGTTCATGGAGTTGGAAGTCGCCACGAACATCACATCGCTCAGGTCGAAATCGACTTCGACATAGTGGTCCCCAAACTTGTGGTTTTGTTCCGGATCAAGCACTTCCAGCAGCGCGCTGGACGGATCGCCCCGGAAGTCGGTGCCCAGCTTGTCGATCTCGTCCAGCAGGAACAGCGGGTTGCGCGTGCCGACCTTGGACAGGCTTTGCAGCACCTTGCCCGGCATGGCCCCGATGTAGGTACGACGGTGGCCGCGGATTTCGGCCTCGTCGCGCATGCCGCCCAGGGCCATGCGCACGTATTTCCGGCCGGTGGCCTTGGCGATCGACTGCCCCAGCGACGTCTTGCCCACGCCCGGCGGGCCGACCAGGCAGAGGATCGGCGCTTTCAGCTTGTCCACGCGTTGCTGCACGGCAAGGTATTCAAGAATGCGGTCCTTGACCTTGTCCAGGCCGAAGTGGTCTTCATTCAGTACTTCCTCGGCATGACCGAGGTCGTGCTTGATCTTGGTCTTGGCGGCCCAGGGCAGGCCGATCAGCACATCGATGTAGTTGCGCACCACCGTGGCTTCGGCCGACATGGGCGACATCAGCTTGAGCTTCTTGAGCTCGGCGTCGGCCTTCTTGCGGGCCTCCTTGGGCATCTTGGCAGCCTTGATCTTCTTCTCGACCTCCTCGATGTCCGCGCCGTCCTCGCCCTCGCCCAGTTCCTTCTGGATGGCCTTGACCTGCTCGTTCAGGTAGAAGTCGCGCTGGTTCTTCTCCATCTGGCGCTTCACGCGGCCGCGAATGCGCTTGTCGACGTTGAGGATGTCCACTTCGCGCTCGATCTGCTCGAACAGGTTTTCCAGCCGTTCCTTCACATTGGCCAGGCTCAGCACCACCTGCTTGCTGTCCAGCTTGAGCGGCAGGTGGGCGGCGATGGTATCGGCCAGCCGGCCCGGATCGTCGATGCTGGCAATGGAGGTCAGGATCTCCGGTGGGATCTTCTTGTTGAGTTTGACGTACTGGTCGAACTGCTGCATCACGGCGCGACGCAGCGCCTCGACCTCGCTGGTCTGGTCACGCTGTTTGGAATCGGCATCGGCCAGCGCTTCCACCGGCGTGACATTGGCCGTGAAATGCGACTCGCCTTCGACGATTTTGTTGACCAGCGCGCGCTGCTGTCCCTCCACCAGCACCTTGACGGTGCCATCGGGCAGCTTGAGCATCTGCAGAATGGTCGAAACGCAGCCGACCTCGAACATGTCGGACACCTGCGGTTCGTCCTTGGCGGCGGTCTTCTGGGCCACCAGCATGATGCGGCGTTCGGCCTCCATGGCCGATTCCAGCGCCTTGATGCTCTTGGGTCGCCCGACAAACAGCGGGATCACCATGTGCGGAAAAATAACCACGTCGCGCAAAGGCAACAGCGGCAGGTCAAGCGGGGTGGCAGGCAGAGGGGTATGTCCAGACATGGGGAAACCTTTTCGTTACCTGTTGAATATGGAATGCAAGTGCGGATTTTCAATCCCGCAGACCATTATTGATCGAACGGGAGGGTCAAAACCATCTTGGAGCGGTGGAAAAACCCGTCGAATCAGGCCTTTTTGGCGGCCTCTCGATAGACCAGCAGGGGCGGCTTGTTTTCCTCGATGGTGGATTCATCCAGCACGACTTTTTCGACATTCGAAATGTTCGGAAGTTCGAACATGGTGTCGATCAGGGATTGCTCCAGAATGGAGCGCAGGCCACGGGCGCCGGTCTTGCGGGCCAGCGCCTTCCGGGCGATGGCCTTGAGGGCCGAGGGGCGGATTTCCAGCTCCACGCCCTCCATGGCCAGCAACTTTCCGTACTGTTTGACCAGCGCATTCTTCGGTTCGGTCAGGATCTGCACCAGCGCATCCTCGCTGAGTTCAGCCAGGGTGGCCACCACCGGCATGCGCCCCACCAGCTCGGGGATCAGGCCGAACTTGATCAGGTCTTCCGGCTCGACGTCCTTGAACACCTGGGTCAGGCTGCGCTGCTGCTTGCTCTTGACGGCCGCGCCAAAACCGATGCCGGAGGACTCGGTGCGGTTCTCGATAACTTTTTCCAGCCCCGAAAAGGCGCCGCCGCAGATGAACAGGATGTTGGTGGTGTCGATCTGGATGAAATCCTGATTCGGGTGCTTGCGTCCGCCCTGCGGCGGCACGCTGGCCATGGTGCCTTCGATCAGCTTGAGCAGGGCCTGTTGCACGCCCTCGCCCGACACGTCACGGGTGATGGACGGGTTGTCGGATTTGCGGGAAATCTTGTCGATCTCGTCGATGTAGACAATGCCGCGCTGGGCCCGCTCGACTTCGTAATTGCAACTCTGCAGCAGCTTCTGGATGATGTTCTCGACGTCCTCGCCCACATAACCGGCTTCGGTCAGGGTGGTCGCGTCGGCCATCACGAAAGGCACATCCAGCATGCGGGCCAGCGTCTGGGCCAGCAGGGTCTTGCCCGAGCCGGTGGGGCCGATCAGCAGGATGTTGCTCTTGGCCAGCTCGACGTCGTCCTTGCGCGCCTTTTCCTTGTGCTGCAGGCGTTTGTAGTGGTTGTACACCGCAACGGCCAGCGTGCGCTTGGCCGGTTCCTGGCCGATCACATAGTTGTCCAGGTTGGCTTTGATCTCGGCCGGGGTCGGCAGTTCGCTGCGGGCCTCGGACGATTCCAGGGCCGAGGGCAGCTCATCGCGAATGATCTCGTTGCACAGCTCAATGCACTCGTCGCAGACGAAAACCGAAGGACCAGCGATCAGCTTCTTGACTTCATGCTGGCTCTTGCCGCAAAAAGAGCAATACAGTGTTTTTTCGCTGGAAGTGCCTTTTTTCTCGGCCATGTAAAAAATGCCCTTTTCGGAAACTTACCGAATGATAACCAAATACCGGCGGCGCCCCCAGAGGACTGGAAGCAGCCGCGCCGTGATGAAGAATCCCCGCCCGGAACCGGTCGATCAAGCTCGTTTTGAGATGACCTGGTCCACCAGGCCGTACTCTTTGGATTCTTCCGCCGTCATGTAGAAGTCGCGTTCGGTGTCCAGCGCAATTTTTTCCAGTGATTGGCCTGTGCGCTCGGCCAGGATCTTGTTGAGCTGCTCGCGGGTTTTCAGGATTTCCCGGGCCTGGATTTCAATTTCAGTGGCCTGGCCCTGACTTCCACCCGAAGGCTGGTGAATCATGATCTTGGAATTGGGCAGCGAGAAACGCTTGCCCTTGGCGCCGGCGGCCAGCAAAAACGCGCCCATGCTGGCGGCAAAGCCGGTGCACAGGGTGGAGACATCCGGCTTGATGAAGTTCATGGTGTCGAAGATCGCCATGCCGGCGCTGACCGAGCCGCCGGGCGAGTTGATGTAGAACGAAATGTCCTTGTCCGGGTTTTCGCTCTCCAGGAACAGCAACTGGGCCACCACCAGGTTGGCGGTCTGGTCGTTCACCGGGCCGACCAGGAAAATCACGCGCTCCTTGAGCAGGCGTGAATAGATGTCATACGAGCGCTCGCCGCGGCCCGACTGCTCGATCACCATCGGGATCATGCCGAGGGATTCTGTCTCCATTGCACTGTTTCGCACGATCATGTTGTCTCCAGAGATTGACGTACTGTACCGAAAATTATGGCCCACAAAGCAGATGGGGCTTGTTGGCCGGACTGCAAGCCCGGAACAAGCCCCACCCGGATGAGCGTTCAGACCAGAATCAGGACTGGCCCATCAACTCGTCAAAAGAAATCGCCTTCTCGGTCACCTTGGCCTTGGCCAGCACGAACTCGGTCACATTGTTCTCGATCACCACGGCCTCGACTTCGGCCAGGCGGCGGTTGTCGCCGAAATACCAGCGCACCACGTCGGCCGGCTTCTCGTAGCTGGAAGCCAGCTCTTCGATGTGCGCCTTGATGGCTTCGGGCGTGGCGTGCAGGTTGTTGGCGCGCACCAGTTCGGCCACCACCAGGCCCAGACGCACGCGGCGCTCAGCCTGCGCACGGAACACATCGTCCGGAATCGGGGCATTCTCGGCGTCCTTGATGCCACGCTGCTTGAGCTCGGCCCGGGCGCCCTCGACCATGCGGTCCACTTCGGCCTGCACGCTGGATTTGGGGAGATCCAGCTCGGCCTTGGCCACCAGGGCATCCATCACGGTCTGCTTGTTGCGGGCCATCAGGCGGGATTTGACTTCGCGCTCCAGGTTTTTCCTGATGTCGGCGCGCAGGGCTTCGACCGTCGCTTCGGCGATGCCCAGCGACTTGGCCAGCGCATCATTCACCTCGGGCAGGTGTGCCGCCTCGATTTTCTTGAGAGTGACCATGAAGTCGGCGGTCTTGCCGGCCACGTCCTTGCCATGGTATTCGGCGGGGAAGGCCAGCGGGAAAGTCTTGCTTTCGCCGGATTTCATGCCGCGCACGGCATCTTCGAATTCCTTCAGCATCTGGCCTTCGCCGACCAGGAACTGGAAGTCTTCGGCCTTGCCGCCGGCAAAGGGTTCGCCGTCGATCTTGCCTTCGAAATCGACCGTCACGCGGTCGCCGTCCTGGGCCACGGCGTCCAGGGCGCGCTGGGCAAAGGTGCGGCGCTGCTTGCGCAGGATGTCCAGGGTCTTGTCGATGGCGCTGTCGCTCACCTCGGCGGAGAGCTTTTCAACCGCGGCGCCGGTCAGGTCGCCGATCTTGACTTCGGGAAACACTTCGAACACGGCATCAAAAGCCACTTCACCCGCGGGCGAACCTTCCTTTTCGGTGATGCGGGGCTGGCCGGCCACGCGCAACTTGGCTTCGTTGGCAGCCTGGGAAAAGGCCTCGCCGACCTTGTCGTTCAGCACTTCATAGTGCACCGAATAGCCGTAGCGCTGGGCCACCACGTTCATCGGCACCTTGCCGGGACGGAAACCGTCCATCTTCACGGTGCGCGCGAGCTTCTTCAGACGCGAATCCACTTCGGACTGGATGGCGTTGACGGGCAGCGTCAGCGTGATCTTGCGTTCCAGCTTTTCAAGGGTTTCAACATTAACGGCCATGATTCACTCACTCCAAAAAATTAAAAAGGCAGGGCTTTCACCTGCTGTGCTGCAGCTGGCGCCGCTTGGTCTGGTGCGCGGGGGGGGACTCGAACCCCCACATCCTTGCGGACGTCAGGACCTAAACCTGGTGCGTCTACCAATTTCGCCACCCGCGCGACAAAACAAAATGGGGCGGCCAGGACAGACCACCCCATGAAATCGGTCAACTTCGCATTTTAACCTGCCCCGCGCTCCATTCGCTGCCTGGCCTGGCCCCCTCTGCGTCGCACCGCCTGCGCCAGCCCGGATAATCGGCGCATGTCGATCCCATCCCCGGCTGACGCGAGCGGCCCGCCCCCCATCAGCCACTATGAGAACTTCCCCGTCGCCTCGGTGCTTTGTCCGCCCCGGCTGCGCCCGCCGATTGCCGCGATCTACCACTTTGCCCGCACCGCGGACGACATCGCCGACGAAGGCGACGCGTCGGCGCGGCAGCGGTTGGACGATCTGGCCGCCATGCATGCCGACCTGCTGGCGGTGGCGGCCGGCCAGCCCCACAGCGGGCGCTGGCCGCAGGTCTTCGGGCCGCTGGCCGAAATGATCCGGGCGTTTGAGCTGCCGGTGCCACTGCTGGCCGACCTGCTGGACGCCTTTGCCCAGGATGTCGTCAAGACCCGCGACCAGGCCGGCTACGCCGACCGGGCCGAACTGCTGGACTACTGCCGCCGCTCGGCCAACCCGGTGGGCCGGCTGCTGTTGCACCTGTACGGGGTGCGGGATGAGGCCGCGCTGCGCATGAGTGACGACATTTGCACCGCGCTGCAACTCATCAACTTCTGGCAGGACCTGAGCCGGGACATTCCGCGGGGCCGCCACTACCTGCCGGCCCAGGACTGCGCCGCACAGGGCGTCACCTTCGATGACCTGAAGGCCTTGCACCAGACCGCAAACGCGACTTCCTTGATTGCCAGTCAGGCCCGGCTGGCAAGGGAACTCATGGAAAAAAGTGCGCCGCTTGTGCACCGCATCTCGGGCCGGGCCGGCTGGGAACTGCGTCTGGTGGTGCAGGGTGGCCTGCGCATCCTGGACAAGATCGAGACGCTGAATTTCGCCACCCTGCAAACCCGGCCCCGGCTCGGCCCACGCGATGTGGTGCTGATGGCCTGGCGCAGTTTGTGGATGTGACAGCTTGCATGACGCCGGATGTAACAATGACGCCATGACGCCAGAGCAATATGTCCAGCAAAAAGCCGCCGCCTCGGGCAGCAGCTTTTACTACGCCTTTCTGTTTCTACCCAAACCGCGGCGCGCCGCCATCACTGCCTTCTACGCCTTTTGCCGTGAAGTGGACGACGTGGTGGACGAAGTGTCCGACCCAAGCGTGGCCCGCACCAAGCTCGCCTGGTGGCAAAACGAGGTGGCCCGCGCCTATGCCGGCCAGCCCAGCCACCCGGTCATGCTGGCCCTGATGCCGCTGGCGGCCGATTACGGCATCGAAGCGCGGCACCTGCTGGCCATCATCGAGGGCTGCCAGATGGACCTGGAGCAGACCCGCTACCTCGACTTTGCCGGCCTGCAGCGCTACTGCCATCTGGTGGCGGGCATCGTCGGGGAAGTCGCCGCCCAGATCTTCGGCCAGAACCAGGCGCAGACCACCGCCTATGCCCACAAGCTCGGGCTGGCGTTCCAGCTCACCAACATCATCCGGGATGTGGGCGAGGACGCGCTGCGCGGGCGCATTTACCTGCCGATGAGCGAACTGCAGCAGTTCGACGTCAAGGCGCACGAGATCCTGAAGCGCGAGTATTCGGAACGCTTCACCGCCCTCATGAAATTCCAGGCCGAACGAGCCCACCGGTTGTATGACGAAGCCCTGGCCCTGCTGCCGCAGGCCGACCGGCGGGCCCAGAAACCGGGCCTGATGATGGCCAGCATCTACCGCACCCTGCTGCGCGAAATCGAACGCGACAACTTCCAGGTGCTGCACCAGCGTATCAGCCTGACGCCCTTGCGCAAGCTGTGGCTGGCCTGGCGCGTTCAGGCGCTGGGGCGTCTCTAAAACATATGGCCCCCACGCCATGAAAATTGCCGTCATTGGCGCAGGCTGGGCTGGCATGGCCGCTGCGGTTCAGGTCAGCAGCGCCGGCCACGGTGCCTGCGTCTTTGAAGCCTCGCGCACCCTGGGCGGCAGGGCCAGAGCCCTGGCAGGCACCTTGCCCGACGGCACCAGCGTCACCTTTGACAACGGCCAGCACATCCTGATCGGCGCCTACACCGAAACGCTGCGCCTGATGCGGCAAGTGGGCGTGGACCCCGAGGCTGCGCTATTGCGCCTGCCCCTGGCTCTGCAGTTTCCCGACGGCACGGGCTTGCGTTTTCCCGACCTGCCCACGCCGCTGGATGCGTTCGCCGGCATCCTGGGTGCGCCCGGCTGGGGCCTGCGCGACAAGCTGGGTTTGTTGCGCGCGGCCCTCGGCTGGCAGTTGGCCGGCTTCCGCTGCGATGCTTCGCTGTCGGTGGCGACGCTGTGCGCGCGTTTGAGTCCGCGCGTCCTGCACGAGCTGATCGAGCCGCTGTGCGTCTCCGCCCTCAACACCCCGGCCGACCGGGCCAGCGCCACGGTGTTTCTGCGGGTGATGAAAGACGCGCTGTTCGGTGTGCAAGGCGGCTCGCAACTGCTGCTGCCGCGGGTGGACCTGTCGGCCCTGTTTCCCGCAGCCGCCGCCAGCTGGCTCCAGCAGCGCGGCAGCGCAGTGCACCTGGGCGTGCGCGTGCAGCAATTGCAGCATCAGGACCAGGGACCAGGCGTGCAGTGGCTGGTGGACGGGCAACCCTTCGATGCCGTCATCCTGGCGGCTTCCGCATCCGAGTCGGCCCGACTCCTTGCCTCAACGGCACATGCGATTCCCGATGTCATGGCCAAGCAGTTGCAGCCCTGGATCCAGGCCGCCAACAGCTTGCCCTTCGAAGCCATCACCACCCTCTATGCCTGGAGCCCCCAGGCCCGCCTGAGCGCCCCCATGCTGGCGCTGCGCAGCCATGAAGCATCAGCGCCGGCCCAGTTCGCATTCGACCGCGGCCAGCTAGGCGGCCCCGCCGGCCTGCTGGCCTTTGTGGTCAGTGCCAGCACGGGCGACCGCGATGCCCTGCAGGCCCAGGTGCTGCAGCAGGCCCGCGTGCAACTCGGCCTGGAACTGCAGGCCGTGCAAACCGTGGTCGAAAAGCGCGCCACCTTTGCCTGCACGCCGGGCTTGAGACGGCCTGCCATGCGGCTTGCCCGTGGGCTGCTGGCCTGCGGCGATTTCGTGGCGGGCCCCTACCCGGCCACGCTCGAAGGCGCGGTGCGCAGCGGTTTGAATGCGGCCCACGCAATCAGCGGCCACGCCCAGGCACCGTCGGTGGGCAGCCCATCCTGAGCCCACAATCAGCAATGGACCCTGGAACAAGGAACAGACCTCCATGAAACGCGTATTCAAGTTCTTCTTCATCGCCTTGATTGTGCTGCTGACGGTTGCGATCATCGCCACGGCGACCGGCATCTGGCATGCCCGCACCAAGCTGCCCCAGCGCAGCGGCACCCTGATGCTGAAGCAGCTCAAGGCAGCGGTGACGGTGGCCTATGACGAGCGGGGAGTGCCCCACATCCGCGCCGAAAACGAGGCCGACCTCTACCGCGCCCTGGGCTATGTCCACGCCCAGGACCGTCTGTTCCAGATGGAGATGGTGCGCCGGCTGGCGCGCGGCGAACTGGCCGAGATTCTCGGCCCCAAACTGCTGGACACCGACCGGCTGTTCCGCACCCTGGGATTGCGTGCCCATGCCGATGCCTATGTCCTCAGCCACCAGGACCCGGCCAACCTGGCCAACCAGGCCCTGCTGGCCTACCTGGACGGCATCAACCAGTACCAGGCCACGCGTCCGCTGCCGCTGGAGTTCGAACTGCTGGGCATCCCCGTGCGGCCTTTCACACCGGCCGACATGTTTGCCGTCTCGGGCTATCTGGCCTACAGCTTTGCCGCCGCCTTTCGCACCGAACCCGTGCTCACCTTTGTGCGTGACAAGCTTGGGGCCGATTACCTGCGGGTGTTCGATCTGGAGTGGCAGCCGCTGGGTGTGGTCGGCCCCCAGGCCGAGAGCAGCCTCAGCTCCCGCATGAGCCCGGCCGACTGGCAAAGCCTGAGCCGCGTGGCCGTGCTCAGCCAGGATGGCCCGGAACGGGCTGGCGTGCCCCAGTTCGAAGGCAGCAATGCCTGGGTCATCTCCGGCAGCCACACCAGCAGCGGCAAGCCGCTGCTCGCTGGCGACCCGCACATCGCCTATTCCGCGCCGGCCGTCTGGTTCGAAGCCCATCTCACTGCGCCCGGCTTCGAGCTCTATGGCCATTACCAGGCCCTTAACCCGATGGCATTGCTCGGCCACAACCGGCAGTTCGGCTGGAGCCTGACCATGTTCCAGAACGATGACGTGGACCTGATTGCCGAGAAGGTCAACCCGGCCAACCCGAACCAGGTCTGGTACCAGGGCCAGTGGGTGGAACTGCAAAGCCGGCAGGAAACCATTGCCGTCAAGGGCGCGCCCCCGGTACAACTCACCGTGCGCCGCTCGCCCCATGGACCGATCATCAACGAGGCCTTTGCCGACAGCTTGGGGCATACACCGGTGGCCATGTGGTGGGCTTTTCTGGAAACCGAGAACCCGGCGCTGGATGCCTTCTACGAGCTCAACCGGGCCGACACCCGCGAGAAAGCACGCCAGGCCGCCAGCAAGCTCCACGCGCCCGGGCTCAACATCGTCTGGGCCAATGCCGCCGGCGACATCGGCTGGTGGGCTGCGGCCAAGCTGCCGCAACGCCCGGCGCACGTGAATCCGAGCTTCATCCTCGACGGCAGCACGGGCGAGGCCGACAAGCCGGGTTTTTACCGCTTTGCCGACAACCCGCAGGAGGAAAACCCGGCCCGTGGCTACATCGTCTCGGCCAACCACCAGCCGGCTCCCAGCAGCGGTGTGCCCGTGCCCGGCTACTACAACCTGCCCGATCGCGCCCAGCGGCTGGACCAGTTGCTGCGCAATCCCGATGTGAGCTGGAACCTGCAAAACAGCCAGGCCCTGCAGCTCGATGAACGCACGGCTTATGGTCCGCGCGTGCTCAAACCGCTGATTCCCGTGCTGCGCGCCAGCGTCACGGACCCGCTGGAACTCTCCCTCATCGATCTGCTGGCCGAGTGGGATGGCCGGCACAATAGGGAGAGCATCGCACCCACCGTGTTCAACCAGTTCCTGTACGAGCTGGCGAAAAGCGCCATGGCCGATGAAATGGGCGAAGTCCTGTTCCAGAACCTGTCTCGCACCCGGGCCCTGGACCATGCCCTGCCCCGGCTGGCCGCCGATGCCGCTTCGCCCTGGTGGGACGACCGGACCACGCCCGCGGTGGAAACCCGCGCCGACATGGTGAAAGCGGCCTGGCGCGCCACCCTGTCGCACCTGGAGGCCACGCGGGGCAAGTCGCTAGCCGGCTGGACCTGGGGGCAAAACCATTCGCTGACCCACAACCATCCGCTGGGGCAACAGAAACCGCTGAACCTGCTGTTCAACGTCGGCCCCTTCCCGGCTCCGGGCGGCCGGGAAATACCCAATAACCTCGCCCAGCCATTCGGGCCGGGCCCCTGGGCCACCAGCTACGGCCCATCGACGCGACGCCTGATCGACTTTGCCGATGCCACCAAGGCGCTGGGCATCAACCCGGTGGGGCAAAGCGGCGTGTTGTTGGATGAGCACTATGCCGATCAGGCCGAGACCTTTATCCGGGGCGGCTACCAGCCCATGCACCTGGGGGCCGCCGACGTGACGGCCAACACCCGCAGCACGCTGCTGCTGCTGCCCCAGCCCTGATCAGGGTGAACAGGCCCTGACGCCCTCCAGCAGCGCGCACAGCTGCGCCATGCCGTCCACTGTGGCGTGGGGGCGGGCCTGCTCATGCAGCCAGTCCTGGCTGGCGCGGTTGACCCAGACCGTCTGCATGCCCGCATTCAGGCCGCCGAGCACGTCGAGCGCGGCATCGTCCCCCACATGCAGCACCTCGTGCGGCTGCACGCCGGCGGTCGCTGCCGCCGCATGAAAGATCCGCGGGTCCGGCTTGCCGATGCCGAAGTCCTGGGCACTCAGTCCGCCTTTGAAAAATTCGCCGAGACCGACGCGCTGCACATCGGCATTGCCGTTGGACAGCGCCACCAGCGGAAAGCGCGCCGCCAGCCAGGCCAGCGCCGGGCGCGCATCGTCGTACAACTCCACCTTCAGACGCTCGGCATAAAACACTTCGTACGCCGGTTCCACCAGGGCGGTATCCTCCTGCGAGCGGTGCAATAACTGGCGGATGATTTCGCGCCGCAAGGTGCCCAGGTCATGCCCGATGTCCGGGCGCAGGCGCTGGATTTCCTGCCGCAGGGCCAGCCGCTCCTCGGCCACGGCCAGCATGGCAGCGGTACGCGGTGCCTGCGGGCGCAGCCAGTCCTGCAGGGCCTGCTCGGCGCGCGCGATCACCGGCCAGATCGGCCACAGGGTGTCATCGAGGTCCAGGGTAATCGCCCTGATCTTTGTCATGTCCAGCATAGGTGGGAGAGAATAGCGCATGGCCTTCAAACCCGAACCCACCTATACCCACGGTCAAGCCCCGGCCACGGCCATCCTGTTGTGCAATCTGGGCACCCCCGATGCCCCCACGCCTGCGGCCCTGCGGCGCTACCTGGCCGAGTTTCTCAGTGACCAGCGGGTCGTCGAAATCCCCAAGGCCGTCTGGTGGCTGATCCTGCACGGCATCATCCTGCGCCTGCGGCCCGCCAAATCCGCGGCCAAGTACGCCAGCATCTGGACACCCGAAGGCTCGCCGCTGAAGGTGTGGACCGACAAGCAGGCACAACTGCTGCAGGACTGGCTTGACGGGCACGGCCACCACGTCACGGTGCGCTACGCCATGCGCTACGGCACCCCCTCGATCGCCTCCCAACTCGATGAACTCAAGGCCGAGGGCGTGAACCGGGTGCTGGTGCTGCCGGCCTACCCGCAATATTCCGGCACCACCACGGCCAGCGTGTTCGACGCGGTGTACCACTGGGCGGACCAGGTGCGCACCATCCCCGAGTTGCGCTTCATCAACCGCTACCACGACGACAGCGGCTACATCACGGCGCTGGCGCAGCGCATCCGCGCCTACTGGCAGGACCATGGCCGGCCGGACCAGCTGGTGATGAGCTTTCACGGCGTGCCCGAACGCACCCTGCATCTGGGCGACCCCTACCACTGCGAGTGCCACAAGACGGCGCGCCTGCTGGCTCAAGCGCTGGACCTCTCCCAGGACCAGTACAAGCTCACCTTCCAGTCCCGCTTCGGCAAGGCCAAATGGCTGCAGCCCTATACCGAGCCCACGGTGATCCAGCTGGCCAAGGCCGGCGTCAGGCGGGTGGACGTGGTCTGCCCCGGCTTTACCAGCGACTGCCTGGAAACGCTGGAAGAAATTGCCCTGGAAGTCCGGCAGGCCTTCCTGGTATCGGGTGGCCAGGAATTCCACTACATCCCCTGCCTCAACGACAGCCCGGACTGGATCGCGGCCCTGGGGCAACTGGCGCAGCAGCATCTGGCCGGCTGGCCCACGCAGGCAGCACCCCAACCCCGGGAGCTCGCAGCCTCCCGTGCCGCCGCAATGGCGCTGGGTGCCAGACAATAAGCGCCCGCAGCCTTGCGCCCTACCCGAAACCGCTGATGGACCCTGTTCGAATCGACAAATGGCTGTGGGCCGCGCGCTTCTACAAGACGCGCTCACTGGCCACCGATGAAGTCAACAAGGGACACGTGCTGGTGAACAAGCTGCCGGTCAAGCCGGCACGCGAGCTCAAAGTGGGTGACAGTGTGGAACTTCGGCAAGGTGCGGTGACACGCACCGTCATCGTCCGGGCCTTAAGCGCCCAGCGCGGATCGGCCCCGGTGGCACAACAGCTCTACGAGGAAACCGCAGCCAGCCGGCTGGCGCGCGAGAAAACGGCCGAGGAACGCCGCCTGGGCACCGAGCCGGCCCACAGCATTGAGCAGGGCCGCCCCACCAAACGGGACCGGCGCAACATCGAGCGCCACTGGAACGAGCGCTGGAGCGCGTCGCTGGACAACTGATTCACGCCCGGGCCGGGCCAGGGCATCAGCAAAAAATCATCGCCAGATACGCCGCATCATCGGCCAGATGCAGCAGGGCGTAGCCAGCCAGGCGGTAGGCCCAATAAGTGATTTGTTCGATGAGCTCGTCGATGCGCATAAGGATGAAGTACTGCCCTAAGCACAAAGCCCCGCACGAGGCGGGGCTTTGGATCTGGCGGAAACGGAGGGATTCGAACCCTCGATGAGGCTCTACACCCCATACTCCCTTAGCAGGGGAGCACCTTCGGCCACTCGGTCACGTTTCCTGAAAATCAGTGGCAATTATCGCACGACTTCAAATCGAAATCATGCCGGGGGCTGATCGAGATCGAATGCCTTGTGCAACGCGCGCACGGCCAGCTCCATGTACTTCTCGTCGATCACGACCGAGGTCTTGATCTCGGAGGTGGAAATCATCTGGATGTTGATGCCTTCTTCGCTCAAAACACGGAACATCTTGCTGGCAATGCCCACGTGGCTGCGCATGCCGATGCCGACGATGGACACCTTGCAGATCTTGGTATCGCCCAGGACTTCCTGCGCGCCCAGGGCGGGCAGGACCTTTTCCTTCAGCAGATCGATGGTGCGGGCAAAGTCGTTGCGGTTCACCGTGAAGCTGAAATCGGTTTTGCCATCCTTGCTGATGTTCTGGATGATCATGTCGACTTCGATATTGGCATCGGCCACGGCACCCAGGATCTGATAGGCAATGCCGGGCTTGTCGGGCACGCCGACCACGGAAATTTTGGCTTCATCGCGGTTGAATGCGATGCCGGAAACAATGGCTTGTTCCATTTTTTCGTCTTCCTCAAAAGTGATCAAGGTGCCGGACTTGGCTTCCTCATTGATGTCGATATCCCAGGGCGTGAAGCTGGAGAGCACGCGCAGCGGCACCTTGTACTTGCCGGCGAATTCGACCGAGCGGATCTGCAGCACCTTGGAGCCCATCGATGCCATCTCCAGCATCTCCTCGAAACTCACGGTATGCAGGCGCCGCGCTTCGGGCACCACGCGCGGGTCGGTGGTGTAAACCCCATCGACGTCGGTGTAGATCAGGCATTCATGGGCCTTCATGGCCGCCGCCACGGCCACGGCCGAGGTGTCGGAGCCGCCACGGCCCAGCGTGGTGATGTTGCCCTTGTCGTCGATGCCCTGGAAACCGGTGACGATCACGACCTTGCCGGCGGCCAGATCGGCGCGCACTTTTTTGTCGTCGATCGACTCGATGCGGGCCTTGGTATAGGCGCTGTTGGTCAGGATCGGGACCTGCCAGCCGGCGTAGCTGACCGACTCCATGCCTTCGGCCTGCAGTGCAATGGCCAGCAGCGCGGAGGAGGCCTGCTCGCCGGTGGAGGCCAGCATGTCAAGTTCGCGATTGGTGGCGTCTGAGGCCTTGGCAGGGGCGAGTTCCTTGGCCAGCCCCAGCAGGCGGTTGGTCTCGCCACTCATGGCCGAGGGAACCACCACCATCTGGTGGCCTGCGCGCGCCCATTTGGCGACGCGTTTGGCGACATTGCGGATGCGCTCGGTCGAGCCCATCGACGTACCGCCGTATTTGTGAACGATCAATGCCATTGAAATATTCGAACTTGGTTGGAGAGCCGCACCGATGCTGCATCAGGGACCCGGTAGCGCTTGACATTGCCTGCGCGGCAATGTCAGCAAAACCTAGGGATTGTACCAAGTCAGCACCGCCCCTTTGCGTTCGACAAGGCCGCCACCCACCTTGATGCGGAGTTGATGCCCGCGGGTGGTGCAGGCGACGATCTGGTCCAGCAACTCTTCGAGCTGCGCCGCACTGGGCACCGTCTGGTGCACGGTTTTGAGCCAGTGGCGCAGCGCATTGGCCTGGCGCGGCCGCGACAGCGACTGCAGCGCGGCAATGGCCGGCGGTTGCCCCGTGAGCGCCAGGTCCTGCGCGGCGAATTCCAGCAACAGGGCCTGGGCCTGGGCGGCATGCGCGGCGCTGCGGGCGAAGGTGTCGCGAAACTGCGGAAAGGTGGCTTCCAGCGCCGGCAGCAGGCGTGCGCGGATGCGGTTGCGGGTGAACTGCTCATCGGCATTGCTGGGGTCGGTGACCCAGGGCACGCCGCGCGCCTGCAGCCAGTTGCGCAATGCCGCCCCCGGCACGTCGAGCAGCGGGCGGTGGTAACTGATGCCGTTGCGCTGCCAACTGGCGGGCATGGCGCTCAGGCCCGCCAGGCCCGCGCCCCGGCTCAGCGCCAGCAGCAGGGTTTCGACCTGATCATCGGCCTGCTGCGCAATGGCAATGGTTTTAATCAAAGGCTGAGCCTGATCTTCAAGGGCCAGATCCCGAAAAGCCTCATAACGAGCGCGGCGTGCCGCGTCTTCCGGGCTTTGTCCCGGGGCAGGACGCGCGTCGACCCGCCGCACGATCAGCGGCACCCCGAGCTGCGCGCAAAAAGCACGGCAGTGGTGTTCAAAATCGTCCGCAGCGGCCTGCAGACCATGGTGGATGTGGATGGCACTGACCTGCCCCGGCCATTTTTCGGCGCAGGCCAGCAGCAAGGCGGTGGAATCGGCCCCGCCGCTGTAGGCCACGGCCAGCGGCAGCGCCGGATTGAAGTCGCGCAGGGCCTGCGCCAGCGTGCGGCTCATCAGGCTGCCTCCGCGCCACGCGCTGCGGCGTTCGCCTTGGGAACGGCCCGGCGGCTCATCAGGCTGCCTCCGCGCCACGCGCTGCGGCGTTCGCCTTGGGAACGGCCCGGCGGCTCACGCCCGCACCTTGCCGGGAATGCCAGCCGCCTTACTTGCCGGCCTTGGTGTCGGTGTAGCGGCCATAGCTCTGCAGGCGCTCGTAGCGGCGCTCCAGCAGCTCCTTGACCTTGAGGTCCGAGACCTGGCGGAATGCGTCATTGAGCGCGCGCTTGAGAAAGGCCGCCATCTGCTTGTGGTCGCGGTGCGCGCCACCGACAGGCTCGTTGACGATCTTGTCCACCAGACCCAGGGCTTTGAGCCGGTGCGCGGTAATCCCCAGGGCTTCGGCAGCGTCCTGCGCCTTGTCCGAGGTTTTCCACAGGATCGAGGCGCAGCCCTCGGGGCTGATCACCGAGTAGATCGAGTACTGCAGCATCAGCAACTGGTCGCCGACCGAGATCGCCAGCGCGCCGCCGGAGCCGCCCTCGCCGATGATGGTGGTGATGATGGGCACTTCCAGTTGCGCCATCTCGAAGATGTTGCGGCCAATGGCCTCGGACTGGCCGCGTTCCTCGGCATCGATGCCGGGATAGGCACCGGGGGTATCGACAAAAGTGAACACCGGCAGCTTGAATTTCTCGGCTGTCTTCATCAGGCGCAGGGCCTTGCGGTAGCCCTCGGGCTTGCTCATGCCGAAGTTGCGCATGCCGCGTTCCTTTGTGTCGCGCCCTTTCTGCTGGCCGATCACCATGCAGGCGGTGCCGTTGAAACGGGCCAGGCCGCCCACGACGCTCAGGTCGTCGGCAAAGTGGCGGTCGCCGTGCATCTCCACGAAATCCGTGAAGATCTCGTTGATGTAGTCCAGCGTATAGGGTCGCTCGGGGTGGCGCGCAATCTTGGTGATCTGCCACGGTGTCAGATCACTGTAGACATCCTTGGTCAGCTGCTGGCTCTTCTTGCTGAGCTGGTCGATTTCCTCGGAAATATCGACCGCTGATTCGGTCTGGACGTAGCGCAATTCTTCAATCTTGCCCTCGAGTTCGGCAATGGGCTGTTCAAAATCAAGAAAGGTTTTTTTAGCCAACGTCATTCTCCTTGTCAATACTCCACCGGCACGGGGTCCAGGGAGCGCCAAATATACCAAGTTGCCACACTGCAGTACGGCGCCCAGGCCGCGGCCACTTCACGCGCGTCGCTGCGGCTGACAGCCTCGCCGGAAAAATAGTTCTTGCTGATGCCATTGATCAGCCCCACATCATCGAGCGGCAGCACATTGGGCCGCATCAGGTGGAAGATCAGGAACATGTCCGCCGTCCAGCGGCCGATGCCGCGGATGCCCACCAGTTCACTGATGATGGCTTCGTCATCCATGTCTTCCCAGGCCGCCGCCCGGACCTGCCCGCTGTCAAAATGCAGCGCCAGGTCCACCAGATATTCCACCTTGCGCGCGCTCAGGCCCGCAGCCCGCATGTCATCGACCTTGAGCTTGAGCACATGGGCCGGCGTGATTTTACGCGGCAGGGCGGCAAAGCGATCCCACACCGTCTGCGCCGCCTTGACCGAAATCTGCTGCCCCACAATGCTGCGCGCCAGCGTGGTGAAAGCGTCGCCGCGCGTTTGCAGGCAGGCGTCGCCGTGCAGGGGAATCACCCGCTTCATCACGCGGTCCTTCTTCATCAGGTGCTTGCAGGCTTCGTCCCAGTAGTCGGGCGTGATCGCCTTGGGCACCAGGCTTTTAGTTGCGGCCACAGCTTGCCTTTCGAAGCCCGAGAACACGCAGGAGCACAAACGGTTTCACTGCGCCACCTCCCAGCTCGTCCCGGCCGGTGAATCCTTGAGCACGATTCCTTTAGCCAGCAATTCGTTGCGGATGCGGTCGGCCTCGGCGAAATTTTTCGCCTGTTTGACAATGGCGCGCTGCTCGATCAGCGCCAGGATCGCCGCATCGTCCAGTCCGGCCCCGGCCTTGAGGAACAAATCGGGATCGTCCTGCAGCAGGCCGATACAGCCGCCCAGCGCCTTGAGCAGGCCGGCGGCTTGGGCCGAACCGGTCTTGTTGACCTCAGACGCCAGCTCAAACAGCACCGCCACCGCCTCGGGGGTGCCGAAGTCCTCGTCCATGGCCGCCTTGAAACGGGCCGCATGGGCGTTGACCCAGTCGATTTCCACGCGTGCCGGCTTGACCGCGTGCAGGGCGGTGTACAGGCGTTTGAGGGCGCCGCGTGCGTCGTCCAGATGGGCGTCGCTGTAGTTGAGCGGGCTGCGGTAATGCGCGCGGATGATGAAGAAGCGCACCGTCTCCGGATCGTATCGGGCCAGGATCTCGCGGATGGTGAAAAAGTTGCCCAGTGACTTGGACATCTTCTCGTTGTCCACCCGCACAAAGCCGTTGTGCATCCAGACCTGTGCCAGCGGCTTGCCGGTGGCACCCTCGCTCTGGGCGATCTCGTTTTCATGGTGCGGGAACTGCAGGTCAGCGCCACCGCCGTGGATGTCGAAGCTTTCGCCCAGCATCTGGCAGCTCATGGCCGAGCACTCGATGTGCCAGCCCGGACGCCCGGGGCCATAAGCACTGTCCCATCTGGCCTCGGCCGGCTCGGTGGGCTTGGCCGACTTCCACAGCACGAAGTCCAGCGGGTCTTCCTTGTCGCCCAGCACCGCCACCCGCTCGCCGGCGCGCAGCTCGTCCAGCGACTTGCCCGAGAGCTTGCCGTAGCCTGGGAACTTGCGCACCGCATAGTTCACATCGCCGCTGGCAGTGCGGTAGGCCAGGCCCTTCTTCTCCAGAACACCGATCAGCTTGAGCATTTGCGGCACAAAGTCCATGGCCCGCGGCTCGAAAGTAGGGCGTTCGATGCCCAGCGCATCGGCGTCCTGGCGCAGAGCATCCACCATGCGGTCCGTCAACGCGCGGATGGACTCGCCGTTTTCCAGCGCACGCTTGATGATCTTGTCGTCGATATCGGTGACGTTGCGCACATAGGTCACGCGCAGGCCGCTGACCTTGAGCCAGCGCTGTACCACGTCGAAGGCGACCATGGAGCGGGCATGGCCCAGATGGCACAGATCGTAGACCGTCATGCCGCAAACATACATGCGGACATGGCCGGGCTCGATCGGGGAAAAGGTTTCCAGAGCACGCGACAGCGTGTTGTAAATGCGCAAACTCATGAGTAATTCAAAAGCAAGGTTCGCGCTGGGTCAACCGCACGAAAACTTTGACGGGGCTACAATCCAGCGCAGTATATAGCCCCAAGCACTGGCCACCCTGTGCCGGCTTCCAACTCATACGCCCCTCAGCCTTTATGAAGCACGGCAGTGTCAGATCGTTTCAACTTGTCCGAATGTTGGCTCTCGCGGCTGTCCTGTCGGCCTCTGTTGTGCATGCGGACGAGTACAGCGATGTCAGCCAGTTGATTCGTGCCGGCAAACTGGCCGAGGCCCAGACCCGGGTGGACCGTTACTTGGCCGCCAAGCCGCGCGATCCGCAAATGCGCTTCCTCCTGGGCCAGATCCAGCGCGATTCCGGCCAGTTGGAGGAGGCCATGGCCACCTTCACCAAGCTCATCGAAGAACATCCCGAACTGCCCGAACCCTATAACAATCTGGCCGTTATTTACGCCAGCCAGGGCCAGAACGAAAAGGCCCGCGCCGCACTGGAAATGGCCATTCGCACCAACCCCAGCTACGCCACCGCCCATGAAAACCTGGGAGACGTCTATGTCAAGCTGGCCAGCCAGGCCTATAACAAGGCCCTGCAGCTTGATGGCAGCAACGCTGCCGTGAAATCCAAGCTGGCCGTGATTCGCGGTCAATGTCAGTAATGTTGAACCTTTCAGCCTGCCATCAAGCCTCGGGATTGGTATCCCAGCGCGGTTTGGCATCCTACAATTATTTTTAGGCTTTATGAAGCTCGGTTGCACCCCATTGTTTCGCCCTGTCCGTCTGTTCGCCCTGGCTGCCGCCCTGAGTCTGGCGGCCGTCCATGCGGATGAATACAGCGACATCAGTCAACTCATACGCGCCGGCAAGCTGGCCGAAGCGCAAGCCAGGGTGGATCGTCAGCTCGCTGCCAAGCCGCGCGATCCGCAAATGCGCTTCATGAAGGGCGTGATCCAACGCGACACCGGCAGGCTGGCCGATGCCATCATCACCTTCACCAGGCTCACCGAGGATCACCCCGAACTGCCCGAACCCTATAACAACCTGGCCGTCATCCATGCCAGTCTGGGTCAGAACGAAAAGGCCCGCGCCGCACTGGAAATGGCCATTCGCACCAACCCCAGCTACGCCACCGCCCATGAAAACCTGAGTGACGTCTATGCCAGGCTGGCCAGCCAGGCCTACAACAAGGCCCTGCAGATCAACGGCAACCACTCCGCCACGCAGCCCAAGCTGGTGTTGATTCGCGAGTTGTTCAATCCGGCTGCCACGGGCCCGCATGCGGCGCCAACTGCGCCAACCATGCAAGCCGCAGTCACGCCGCCCGCCGCCCGCGTGACCGCCCCACCCGCCAAGCCCCCGGTGCCGGTGGCGCCCGTCCCAGTTGCCGCCAAACCCGTCGTGACAGCCACCGCTCAACCCGCCGCCAGCCGTGCCACGCCTGCGGCGGCTCCCAAAGCGGCAGCAGCACCCCAAGCGGCCCCCATCGATGGTCAGGCCAAAGAGGTGGAAGCCGCTGTTCGCACCTGGGCCAAGGCCTGGGCCGACAAGAACATGGCCGCTTACCTGAGTGCATACGGCCAGGAATTCGCCCCCCCGGGCCAACTCTCGCGCAGCGCCTGGGAACAGGAGCGCCGCCTGCGCATTACCGGCAAGACCCGGATCAGCGTCAGTCTGCTGAATCTGAACGTGACCATCCATGGGAACCGGGCCGTGGCAAAATTCCAGCAGGACTACAAGGCGGATTCGCTGGCGGTCCTGAGCCGCAAGACCCTGGAACTGGTCAAGACGGGAGACCGCTGGATGATCGTCAAGGAAACATCGGGAGCCTGAAGGTCTGGATGCAGGGCCTGGACTGGATGGCCAGGCGGGTCCTCAACCACTTCTTTCTGAACTGTCATGAAAAATGGTTTTTTTGCGCTTCTGCTTATCGCTGCCACGGGCCTGCTCATGGCGCCGGTCAGCGCGAACACGGGCAACAACGGGCAAAACGCAGATCCGTTGCCTGCCACCCGGCTACTGCCCGCTGACAGTGCGGCCGAAGCACGCCTGATCGAGATTTACCGGCTCACAGGTGCGGGCCGGACCCGCGAGGCCATGGTCAAAGCCGAGCATCTGGTGCACGACCACCCCAACTTCCAACTGGCCCAACTGGTGTACGGCGACTTGCTGGCCGCTCACGCCCGCCCCGTGCGCAATTTCGGTGACGTGCCCGAGTCCCTCGCTGCCGGTACCAAGGACACCCTGGCGGAATTGCGCCACGAATCCCAGATGCGCTTGAAGGCCCTGCGCGAGCGTCCGCCAGCGGGCACCATCCCCTCCCAATTCCTCGCGCTGTCCCCCCGCAACAAGCACGCCATTGCGGTCGATGCCTCGCGCTCGCGCCTGTACCTGTTTGAAAACACCGCGAAGGGTCTGAACCTGGTGGCCGACTATTACATCTCGGTCGGCAAGTCGGGAATAGAGAAAGCCGCAGAAGGCGATTTGCGCACCCCGCTGGGCGTGTACTTCATCATCAGCAACCTGGATCCCAAGTCCCTGAGCGATTTCTACGGCACCGGCGCCCTGCCCATCAACTATCCCAACGTGTTGGACAGCAAGCGCGGCAAGACGGGCCGCGGCATCTGGCTGCACGGCACGCCGCCCAGCCAGTTCTCCCGCGCGCCGCAGGCCACCGACGGCTGCGTGGTGCTGGCCAACCCGGATCTGGACTACATCATCCGGACCGTCGAAGTGCGCACCACGCCGGTCGTGATCTCGCCCCGGCTGGAATGGGTCCCGCCCCACAGTGCCCAGGCCGAAAGCAAGCCGTTCGAAGCGGCCCTCACGGCCTGGCGCGACGCCAAATCCAGCGGCGATATCGATCATCTCCTGCGCTTTTACACCAACGACTTCCACAGCTTTGGCAAGACCCTCACCGAATGGGTGCCTTCCCTGCGCAGCGAGGTCGATCGCGTGCGCGGTCGCAGTATCCAGCTCAAGGACTTGTCCTACCTGCGCTGGACCGATGCCGCCGACACCATGGTGGTGACTTTTGGCGAAGTCGCTGACGGCTCGCTCACCGGCCCGACCAAGCGTCAGTACTGGATTCGCCAAGGCAGCGAATGGAAAATTTTCTTTGAAGGAATCATTGGATGAACCATCCCCTCTCCCTCCTGCTCAGGCGTGGTCTGCTGCTTGCCGCTGCGACCCTGCTGCTGCACGGCAGCCTGCACGCGCAGAACGCACAGGACGCCCAGAAGCCCGCGAGTACACCCCGGGTGAAACTGAGCACCAGCGTCGGCGACATCGTGCTGGAGCTCTACCCGGACAAGGCGCCGAAAACGGTGGAAAACTTCCTGCAGTATGTGAGCGACAAGCACTACGACAGCACCATCTTCCACCGCGTGATCGACGGCTTCATGATCCAGGGCGGCGGCATGACCGCCAACCTGCAGCAAAAACCCACGCGTGCGCCGATTCCGATCGAATCCGCCAACGGCCTGAAGAACGACAAGTACACCATCGCCATGGCGCGGACGTCCAACCCCAATTCGGCCACGGCCCAGTTCTTCATCAACGTAGGCGACAACGCCTTTCTGAACTACACGGCACCCACCCCGCAGGGCTGGGGCTATGCGGTGTTCGGAAAAGTGATCGCCGGCATGGAAGTGGTGGACCAGCTCCGCGCCGTCCCCACCGACAACCAGGGCATGTACCAAAACGTGCCGCGCACTCCGATCGTCATCAACTCTGCAACCTTGCTGAAATAAGCCATCATGAGCAATCCCAAAGTCGAACTCCATATCGCCAACCTTGGCGTCATCACGCTTGAACTCGATCAGGCCAAGGCCCCCAAATCAGTGGCCAATTTCCTGGAGTATGTGAACAAGGGTCACTACAACAACACCATCTTTCATCGCGTAATCCCCGGCTTCATGATCCAGTGCGGCGGGTTTGAGCCCGGCATGAAGCAAAAATCCTCCGACAAGCCGATCGAGAACGAGGCCAACAACGGCCTGAAGAACAACCACTACACCATCGCCATGGCGCGCACCAGCGATCCGCACTCGGCCACGGCCCAGTTCTTCATCAACGTGGCCGACAACGGCTTCCTCAACCACACCGCCCCTTCCGCGCAGGGCTGGGGCTATGCCGTGTTCGGCAAAGTGGTCTCCGGCATGGACGTGGTGGACAAGATCGCGGCGGTGAAAACCGGCCAGAGCGGATTCCATGGCGACGTACCAAAAGAAGATGTGGTGATCGAGAAGGCCGTCGCCCTGGCCTGAAGTTCCGCCTGGGCCTGACCACCTCGACATGAATCCGACCCCCCCCCGGATCGCGGAGTTCACCGCTCCTGCGAACTGGCGGGTGGTCGATTTCATTTCCGACCTGCACCTGCAGGAGTCCGAGCCGCAGACGGTGCGGGTTTGGGAGCACTATATGGCGCACACCCGCGCCGATGCGGTGTTCATCCTGGGCGACCTGTTCGAGGTCTGGATCGGCGATGACGTCCTCAGCACCCCGCCAACCACTGCACGCGCCGCCCCTTCCAGTTTCGAGGATCGCTGCGCCCGCAGCCTGCACGCGGCCAGCCTGCGGCGCGAACTTTTTTTCATGCACGGCAACCGGGACTTTCTGCTCGGCCCTGCTGGTGCCCGGGCCTGCGGCCTGAGCCTGCTGGCCGATCCCACAACGCTGAATTTTGCCGGCCAGCGCTGGCTGCTCACCCATGGCGATGCGCTGTGCCTGCTGGATACCGACTACCTGCAGTTTCGCGCCCAGGTGCGCAGCGCCGGGTGGCAGCAGAATTTTCTGGCCAAGCCGCTGGACGAGCGCCGCACCATCGCCCAGGGGCTGCGCGCGCAAAGCGAAGCGCGCAAACGCAGTGGCGCGACCTATGCCGATGTGGACTCCCCTGAAGCCATCCGTTGGCTGCAGGCGGCCGGCGCCCATGAACTGATTCACGGCCACACCCATCAACCGGCCGACCACGACCTGGGCCAGGACCGGCGCCGTCGGGTGCTCAGCGACTGGGATGGTGCTGCCACGCCCGCGCGCGCGCAGGTGCTGCGTCTGAGCCTGGCGCACCCAGGAGACCGCGCACAGGTGCAACGACTGGCCCAAGCCGACGCCGTCTGATCATGTGGAGCTGGCTGCACCGCCTGCTGGGCTCACTGCGCAGCCCTCGCCTCTCAATTCCGGACTTGCTGTGGCAGCAGACCCTGGCCGATTACCCTTTTCTCGCCCTGCTGGAGGAGCGTGAATTGCTGCGGCTGCGCGAGCTCACCGGGCTGTTTCTGGGGCAAAAGGAATTTCACGGCGCCCAGGCACTCGTCATCACCGATGCCATGGCCGTGGCGATTGCAGCGCAGGCCTGCCTTCCCGTCCTGCACCTGGGTGCGGGTGCGCAGCCGCTGGCCTGGTACGCCGACTTCGTCGGCATCGTCGTCCATCCGGCTGAGGTGGTGGCGCAGCGCGAAATGGTGGATGAAGATGGTGTGGTGCACCATTACCGTGAAGTGTTGGCCGGCGAAGCGATGGAAGCCGGCCCGGTGATGCTGAGCTGGCAGGATGTGACCGCCGCTTCCAGCGAGCGGGGCTACAACGTGGTCATTCATGAATTCGTCCACAAGCTGGACCTGCGCGACGGCCTGCCCGATGGCTGCCCGCCATTGAACGCCGGTTTCATGGGGGCCGCCAGTGCACGGCAGGCGCGCCAGGCCTGGCTGGCCACCCTGCAAACCGCCTATGACAATTTTCGCGAGCAGGTCATCCGCTGCGAACGCTTTGGCGGCGAGCCCACCTGGCTGGACCCTTATGGCGCCGCATCGGTCGATGAATTCTTCGCCGTCGCCAGCGAAGCCTATTTCCTCAACCGCGAAAATTTTTCCCGCGACTTCGCATCCCTGGTCCGGCTGTTCGACGCCTTCTTCAAGCCGGGCCACTGAAACCGGCCCGGCGCCTCACTGCCAATCCTGCGGATTGACCTCGTCGATCTGCTCGGGATCGAGAAACTGCTCCCCATAGCGCTGGTACAAGCGCCTCCCCACAAAGATGTCGAACAGGTCGGGGTCAAGGTGGCCGTTGCACTTGAACCTGTACATGATGGCCATGGCCTGCGACAGCTTCATGCCGGGCTTGTAGGGACGGTCGCGCGCCGTCAGGGCCTCGAAAATATCGGCAATGCCCATCACGCGGGCCTGGACCGACATCTGCTCGCGCGTGAGCCCCCGCGGATAGCCCTTGCCGTCCATGCGTTCATGGTGCCCCCCGGCGTACTCGGGCACATGACGCAGGTGCCGGGGCCACGGCAACTGCTCCAGCATTTTGAGTGTGGCCACAATATGGTAATTGATGGTGTCGCGCTCGCTCCGGTTGAGCGTTCCCGAGCGGATCGTCAGGTTCTCGATTTCGTCGGCGGTCAGGAATTCACTCTCAACGCTCTCCACATTGCGCCAGCTATGGCGCTCGCCGATGTCGCGCACGCGCTGCATATCCGCCGGCGTCATCGCTTCGGTGCCGCGATTGGCCTCGCGCAGGAAATCCCGATCCTGGTTCAGCGTCTCAATGCGGCTGCGGCATTGCGCTTGCAGAGCGGCCTCAGCCGCCGGATCCGTCACCGGACGCAGGGCAAGTTGCCGCCGCAAGGCATGGAGCTCCTCGTCGCGCTTGAGCACCTCGAAGCGCGTGTCGATCAGGCCGATACGGTCATAAATGGTTTGCAGCTTGGTGGCCTTGTCCACCACATGCGTCGGCGTGGTGACCTTGCCGCAATCGTGCAGCAAACTCGCAATCTTGAGCTCATGCCGATCCTGTTCGTCCATGACAAACGAAGCCAGTGGCCCCTGCGTGGTCTGATGGGCAGCCTCGGCCAGCATCATGGTGAGTTCGGGCACGCGCTGGCAATGCACTCCGGTGTGGGGGGATTTCTCGTCAATGGCCAGGTTGATCACGTTGATGAAAGAGACGAACAATTCTTCCAACTGCAAGATCAGCAGGCGGTTGCTCAGGGCAATGGCTGCCTGCGATGCAAGCGATTCCACCAGGCTCTGAGCGGCCGCCGAAAAGGCAATGACCTCGTCACTGCCACGCGCCTGCGCATTGATGAGCTGCAGCACACCGATGACCTCGCCCTCGTGACTGATCATCGGCACGGTCAAAAAGGAGCGGGAACGGTAGCCGGTGCGTTCGTCAAAGCCTCGCGTGCCCGAGAAATCAAAATTGGCCTCGCTGTAGGCGTCAACCACGTTGACCGTCTGCTTGTGGATGGCGGCATAGGTTGCCACCAGCGAATCATTGGGGGCCCCCTGGACGTCGTACAGCGACAGGTTGGGCAGGCTGATTTCTCCACCCGAACTCCCACCCATGGTCAGGTGCAGGGAATCGGTACGCAGGATCTCGAAGCGCAGGGTACGCCCGTCCTCCGATATGCGGTACAGGGTGCCGCCATCGGCATGGGTGATGGTCTTGGCGGCGACCAGAATGCTCTCGAGCAGGCACGTGATGTCGCGCTCGCGCGAGAGCGCAGCCCCAATCTCGTTGAGTTGCTCCAGCCGGCCGAGCAGATCATTGACGGAATCCAAAATTACCCCAAGGTTGTTTCAGGTCTTCCTGTGCAATGTACCGACAAAGTGCCGCTGGGGGCTCCCCTTTATTTACGAATCAGGGCTTTCAGCACATTTTGCAGACGCCGCGCCTGCCCGGGCTCGAATGCACTGGCCAGTACTTGCGCAGCATCCTGCCCCCAGGTCTGGCTCGGTGCCGGGTCGTTGCGTCGGGTCAGCAATTGCAGTTGCAAGGCACGGCGGGCATCCAGTTCAGCCGCCGGTGTGGGCACCTCGGCCGCCATCTCCAGGCGCAGCAAGGCGGTGGCAGCATCTCCCGCGGGTGTGGCGCTCAGGGCCTGCGTCCAGGCGCTGCGGGTCGCTGTCGAGACGCGGCCTCCCAGTTCCTGGGCCGACGGCAGCAAGGCGGCGTCACGCTTCTCCCAGGCTGCCAGCAACTGGGTCAGCGCCTCGCCATGGGCTTGGGCCGCCAGTTTCTTCAGGGCCAGTTGGGCATGTTCGAGCGCGTCCCGTTGAGCGCGGAACGCCGCATCTCCCAGGCGGGGAGCGGCGGCCGCATGCTCGCCAGCCCAGCCGGCACCGCGCCCACCGTCCCGGCCTTCGCCGCGGGGTGGAGGTTCATCGCTACGGCCACCGGCGCGCGCATCGCGCGGGCCGCGCGTGTCCTTGCGTTCGGCAAACTTGCCGCCACGAACCGGCGCTGCGGTTTCAGCCTTTTTCAGGCCGGGACGGTCGTCGCCGCGCACCGCGACCACAGGCTTGCGGGGCACGACGGGCGCTGCTGCGGCCTCCTGTTTTGCTTCGATTTCAACAACTGGCTGAGCCTGATCGGCAGGAACTGCAGGCGCCTTGGCCTCTGCATCCGGTGCACCGGCCCCGACCTGGGCCGCCTCGACCAGTCCGGCTTGAACTGCCGCCTGGGCTTGAGCCTGGCCCCGCAAGGCCGCCTCCAGTGCTTCCATGGTGCCGCGGATTTTTTGGGCGTCCCCCGTGGCATTGGCGGCTTCCAATGCCTTGGCTGCGTCCAGCACCATGCGGTCGCGTTCGCTGAGTTCCGACGCCGCCTTCTCGCGCTCGGCGGTCTTGCGGTTGAAGGCCTCATCAATCGGCTTGCGAAAGGCATCCCAGAGCTTCTGCTCCTGGCGCCGCTCCAGCGGAATGGCATGCGCTTCAGCCTGCCAGCGCTGCTGCAGCGATTTGACTGCATCTATATGCAACACCGGTGCAGCCCCCAGCACGGTGGCCTCCTCGATCATGGACTGGCGCCGGGCCAGACTTTGTTTTTGCACCGCTTCGAGCGGGGCTGCCGCCGCGCTGATGGCCGCTTTCCACAAAGGTTGCAGCTCGGCGAAGGTTTTCTCGCCCACATGGCCGCCATCGCGCCAGCGGTCGCCAAACTGGTGCAGGATCCGGTTGAAGCCTTTCCAGTCATCGTCGCGTGCCGTCGCGTTGTCTGCGGCCCAGGCCTTGACTTCCTCGATCAGTGCCAGCCGCTGCGCCTTGTGCTCGGCGGCCTCGGTCTTGACTTTCTCCAGCCAGCCCTCCACCACCTTGTAGGCTTCATTGCAGGCGTCGTCAAAGCGCTTCCATAGCGCGTGGTTGGGCACGCCTCCCTGGTCGGTCTGTTTCCACTGGTCGCGCAGGGCGCGCAGGGATTCCTGCATCTTGCGGCCGCCGATGGCCTGGCCTTCAGGACGCTTGAGCAAGGCTTCGGCCTTGGCCACCAGTTCTTCGCGCAACTGGTCGGCACGCCAGCGCTGCCAGCCCTCCAGTTCGCCAGCTGCCGCCAGGGCGGCATGGGCCTGGTTTTCGAGCTTGTCGTCGATGCGCTTGCCGAATTCCTTGAGGGCGTTTCGTAACGCGGCGGCTGCCCCGGTGCTGGCTTTGCCATGACCCAGCGCTACCTCTTGCTCCAATTTGGATAGCGCCTCGCGCACGACCGACACTGCCTGGGCGCGAAGTTCAGGATCAATCCGGGGTTTTTGCGGCTTGGCCGGTGTCTCCACCGGAACGCCACGCGCCACGCGCAATTCGTCCGCCCACACCGGTACGGGGGGAAGCGCTGCAGCGGGGTCACTGGCAGCCGCGACCGCCTGGGCCAGCGCCTCCTTGAAAGCGCCCCACACGACCAGCAGTTGCGCACGCGAGGCCTCCAGCAAGGGTGGGAACCTGGCGTCCACACTGGCCCAGTTGGTGTCCGCCTGCAAGGCGGTGGCCTGGGCCTGCCAGTGATCCACGTCAGAGCGCAACGCATCCCAGACCGCTTGCGCATCGCGCCATGATTTGGTGGACAGGATTTCAATCCGCTGGGCCAGCAGAACCGCGGCTTCGCGCTGGACTTGCACCCGGTGCTGCAGGTCTTCGATCACTCTGACCCGGTCTGCCAACTGGCTCTTCAGGGTGGCCAGCGGCTCACGGCTCAAGGGCGCCCCCGCTTTGGCCGCATCACGCTGCCAGGCCATGGCATCGGCCATATTCAGTTTGGGTACCGCCAGCAGTGCCTGCGCCTTGAGCGCCCACTCGGCACCAATGGCTTCCTGCCCGCGGGCACGCTTGATTTCATCGAGCTTTTCCCGCAGCAGCTTGGCGGCGCCCTTGTCCTTGATGCTCAATTCCTTGAACACCTCCTGCATTTGCTCCGGACTGGGCTCGCGGGACAGCCATTCGCGTACGCGGGCGGCGCGCTCTCCAGAAGTGGGGGCTGAAAAAGCGCCACCGGTCAGTTCATCGAGTGAATGGGATTCGTTGCTTTTGGCAGGTGCAGTCGTCGTCACGGCGCGGGCTCAGGGTTAGAGGTGGAAAAAAACGCGGACGCTCATTTTCGCCGCCATTTCCAGCCGGCCCCGAAGTTTTTCGACAAATAGGCACATTTAGGATGCTCGGCATAACTTTCGCCACGCGTGGCATTAAAGAGAAAGCCCGGACAGGTGGCCTGAAGCCAGCCCGCCGGGCCTGACGGCTGGCTCTAGGCCCATGCCGTCTTGGTATCGCAATGGGGGAGAGTCAAGTCCCACATTGCGCAGGAAGCAAGAGATTGCTTCCGTGAATTGCCAGTTTTGCCTAGCCACTGCCACCCGACTGGATGGGAACTGGCTACTTCCAGCATCAATGCCTGATGTGACAGGCCATTTCAGTCTAGGCAGCATTCCACCCTATTTCAAATGACCTTTTCAATGAAATATTGGCGCCCGATTGCCATCGGGCACCCCTTTTCCATCTCTCGACGATAAAATAAAGATCAGCTTTCTTATTATTGACTCGATATATACAAGCTCTTACAATTCGCACACCCTGATACGAATCAGGGATTACCCGAACCCGCTGCCGAACCCGGCTAAGTCAGATCACTGCAGGCGTCAACGACGAATACCACAGGATCTTGATGGCGTACCAACCCAGACGTGGCACCTGCGTATCGGCACTGTGGAGGAACCACAGCTCCAGCACCCAGGACCGCGCGAGAAGAGGAAGTGCTATGACAGCGTCACAGAAAATTGGCCAGGGCCTGCGGACATTCACCGCAGACGTCGCCCAAGGCTTTGTTGAAATCATCCAAAACGGCTTCGCCCTCGTCGGACTGGTCGTGATGTTTGCCGCCATTACCCTGATGGCCCGACCTGAACTGCGTCAGGCCGGGGAACTGCAGTTGATTGGCTGGCTGCAAAACCGCCAGTTGGCGATCAACGGCATCGAAGTACAAACCGATGCCATTGAACGCACCACGGCCACAGACCCGCAGGATCTGCCCAAGCAGCAGGCGGCCGTAGCCTACTGGCTGAGCAAGAAATACCGGGTTGCGCCCGAGCCGCTCAGTGCGCTGGTGGTGGAGGCCTATGAGATCGGCAGCCGAACCCATCTCGAACCGACCCTGATCCTGGCCGTCATGGCCGTGGAATCCGGCTTCAACCCGTTTGCGCAGAGCCCGGTGGGCGCCCAGGGCCTGATGCAGGTCATGACGCGGGTCCACAGCGACAAGTATGAGAGCTTTGGCGGCAAGCTGGCGGCCTTCGATCCGCTCACCAATTTGCGCGTGGGCGCCAAAGTGTTGTTGGACTGCATCGAACGCACCGGTTCCGTGGAAGGTGGCTTGCGCGCTTATGTCGGCGCGGCCAACCTGCCCGACGATGGCGGCTATGCCGCCAAGGTCCTGGCCGAACACGCGCGGTTGAACCAGATCGCGGCCGGGCATGCCGTTCCTCTGCAGCCCACCCAGACCACCCAGGCTATCCCGGCGCTGACGCCAGCCGAATCTCCCCGGGGAGCGGGTGCAGATCCCTTCCTGCTCAATTCCTGAATATCACCGGGGAAAAGCCCTCCCCTTTGCCTCAGCTACACTAGGCGGGCACGCAACTGGCGATAGGCGCGCCCAGCCTCACCGGCTGGCAGCGCTGACGTGGGACACCACAGGGAAACGTGCCACAGGGTTCTGGAACCACAAGTCCGGACCGTGTGTTCAGCCGTTCGCCTGGGCAGCCCCCGTCTGAGCGGGGGACCAGCGTATTACCCGACTGCCATGTACAACAGAAACATCCTCGTCGAACAAACCGACCCCGAACTCTGGGCCGCCATCCTGGCTGAGAACGCCCGCCAGGAACAGCACATCGAACTGATTGCCAGCGAAAACTACGCTTCGCCCGCCGTCATGGCCGCACAAGGCACGCAGCTCACCAACAAATATGCCGAAGGTTATCCCGGCAAACGCTATTACGGCGGTTGCGAACACGTGGACGTGGCCGAGCAACTGGCGCTCGACCGCGTCAAGACCATCTTCGGCGCCGACGCCGCCAACGTGCAGCCGCACTGCGGCGCCTCGGCCAACGAGGCCGTGTTCCTGGCCTTCCTCAAGCCGGGCGACACCATCATGGGCATGAGCCTGGCCGAAGGCGGCCATCTGACCCACGGCATGGCGCTCAACATGAGCGGCAAGTGGTTCAACGTCGTCTCCTACGGGTTGAACGCCAAGGAAGAGATCGACTACGACGCCATGGAGAAGAAGGCGCACGAGAGCAAGCCCAAGCTCATCATCGCCGGCGCCTCGGCCTACAGCCTGCACATCGACTTCGCCCGCTTCGCCAAGGTGGCCAAAGACGTGGGCGCCCTCTTCATGGTCGACATGGCGCACTACGCCGGCCTGATCGCCGCAGGCGTCTATCCCAACCCGGTGCCGCATGCCGACATCGTGACCTCCACCACCCACAAGAGCCTGCGCGGCCCGCGCGGCGGCTTCATCCTCATGAAGGCGCAGCATGAGAAAGCCATCAACAGCGCCGTCTTCCCCGGCCTGCAGGGCGGCCCGCTGATGCATGTGATCGCCGCCAAGGCGGTGGCCTTCAAGGAAGCCATGGCGCCGGATTTCAAGACCTACCAGCAGCAGGTGCTGAAAAACGCCAAGATCGTGGCCGAGACGCTGACCCAGCGCGGCCTGCGCATCGTCAGCGGCGGCACGCAAAGCCACCTGATGCTGGTGGACCTGCGCGCCAAGGGCATCACCGGCAAGGAAGCCGAGGCCGTGCTGGGCGCGGCCCACATGACCATCAACAAAAACGCCATCCCGAACGATCCCGAAAAACCGATGGTGACCAGCGGTGTGCGTATCGGCACGCCGGCCATGACCACGCGCGGCTTCAAGGACGAGGAAGCGCGCCTGACCGCCAACCTGATTGCCGATGTGCTGGACAAACCGCGTGACGAGGCCAATACCGCCGCCGTGCGCGCCAAGGTCAATGCGCTGACCGCACGGTTCCCGGTTTACCGGTAAAACCAGTCCATGAAATGCCCGTTTTGCGGTCATTCCGAGACCCAGGTCATGGAGACCCGGATTTCCGAGGACGGGGATTTCATCCGCCGCAGGCGCCAGTGCGGCGCCTGCGACAAGCGCTTCACCACCTACGAGCGTCCGGAGGTCAGCTTCCCGTCCATCGTCAAGAAGGACGGCCGGCGCATCGAGTACGAACGCCACAAGCTGCAGGCTTCCATGAACCTGGCGCTGCGCAAGCGGCCGGTCAGCACTGAGCAGATCGACAGCGCCATTGAGCGCATCGAGGAAAAACTGCTGAACCTCGGTTTACGAGAGGTACCCTCGGCCCGCATCGGCGAACTGGTCATGCGCGAACTGAAAAAGCTCGACAAGGTGGCCTATGTCCGCTTTGCCAGCGTGTACCGCAGCTTTGAGGACATTGACGAGTTCAAGACGCTGGTGGATGAGGTGCGACGCTGAAATCACCCACACTTTTCCAGCGTGGCACGGGCCTGTCTGGCCCGGCCTGAACTGTTGATCACGACCTGACGGGCCTCCGTTCTGGCCTCTGACTTGATACAGGCGGTGAAGGTGCCGGCCTGGAATGCACCCGAAATCAGGCGGGTCCTGCCAATCGGGCCATAGGACACGTAATTGCTCACAGGGCCATTACCCGACAGGTGCACGCGCTCGGACAGCGCGGCTTCCCGGTACAAAATGTCCTCTCCGACGTCCACATGGCCATTGTCGTTCGCATCGTGAAAGACGATCCATCCCTGGTGCCAGTGACCGGATTGTGTACACACTGCCCCGGCTGCGGATTTGCACATCACAACTCTGGCATTGCGCTTGACAGCTTCGCTGCGGGCCAGCAACAGGCTGTTGAAAATAGCCTCGGCACCCGCGTTGATCCGGATCGAATTGACAATCCCCGAAATCGCGGGCGTGGCCAATGCCGGAATCAACACCATCAGGGTCAGCACCAGCATCAACTCAATCACGGAGGACCCCGTGCAGTTCAAATGCCCCTTCATGCTCGCCTCCCGGATCGGGCTGGCGAAGGCCAGCCCCGGAAAGCGAGATTAGGTCAAAGGTCTGGAATGAACCATCCCTAATTTGTGGGAGCCCAACTTTGCCCGGCTAGGGGCTGACCAGTTCGCGCCAGGAAACCCGCTTGGCCGGACCGGCTTTCTGATCAATGGGCACGTTCTTGTTGGCCTGATCACCGCCCGACTTGCGAACGATCACAATGACCGTTCCATTTGGCAGTTGTGCAATCTGGGGCGCCGTGGCCACACCCTGGCCAATGGAACTGCCGATCACACCGCTGGATGTGCCAACGGCGTTGCCGTCCAGGAAACTCAGCATGTAGATGAATGAATCGCCTTCGCTGGTGGTGTTCTTGGCCGCACACACCTGGGAGGTCGAGACACGCGGTACGCTGGTCGTGAAAGATACGGTGCCCAATACCAGTTTCGAATCCGTGAAATTAATCTCACCCGATCCGGCCGGGTAATCAAGCATCCAGCCATTCATGTTCACCACCGTCTTGCCGCTGGTGTTGGCTCCGACCGTACGCACCACTTGGCCAGGTTGACAGATCGACACGTCCGTTCCCGTTGGGCAAACCGTATCCACAGCCGTGTTTTTAATGAAGGTGCCGTTCAATCGGGGGCTGCCGTAGCTGATAGCAGGCGTGACCAGACTGTCCTTGACCGCATAGAACGATTGCTGCAGGGTGCTGCCCACATCATTGGGACCGAGGTACTTGCCCGTGCCAACGTACACCACAGGCAGCCCATTGATGGTGGTGACCTGCGGACGCGCCGTAATGGGCTGCGCATTACCCAATGCATCCTGGAAGCTTGCAAGCAATTGGGCGCCGTAGGTGCCCAATGTACTGATGTCAAAGCGCCACAGGTTGCCGTTCAGATCGCCGCCATAAACGCGTGAGGTGACGTTGTTCGTGGGTGCATGCGCCACGACCTGGGACAAGCCACTGGGTGATGTGGTCGTGCCACTTCCGGTTGAGATGGATGTGATCAGCGCACCAGTGCCCGCATTGAGCACATACAGATAGCCTTGGCCGGTACCCGTTCCATTTTTAACGCAATCCAGTTGGGCCGCCGATGCGCCGTGCGGGCAATTGTTATAGCCCGAAGTCAGCAGCACAACCCATGTGCCATCGTCCAGCTTGGTGATCTGCGGTTTGCCAAAGGTGTAGCCCATGTTGGGGTCCGTGAACTCCCAGAGCAAAGCCGGTGCGGCCGGGTTGGTGATATCCAGCGCATAGTAGCCCGTTCCGCCGCCATTGAGCCCGCCCACCATGATGGTTTTCCACGCGGTGGAGCCGGTTGCGGTGCAGTTGGAGGCGGGCGCACTCGCGCAGATATCGCCCGAGACCGGCGTTCCCTCGACAAAATATTGATGCAGGTTGCCGTAATTCTTGTCGGCCAGCGCATAAAGCCGTGGCAGCGCAAACGAGGGGATATAGGCCCACATTTCCGCGCCGGTATCGGCATTGAAGGAATGCAGCATGCCGTCATTGGCAGCGGCAATCACGACCGCCTGCCGCGATGACTGGGCGGCCACGAAAGCACTGTAGTTGGCGTCGGTCAGGGATTTGTTCGGTGCGCCGACATACTGCGGCTGGGCCGACACGATGTCGCCCAGAACGTGCGCCCGGTGGCGGAAAAACTTGCTGTTGTCGGTCACCGTCCCTTCCTCCTGGCTGCGGTCGCCGCGCAGGAAGTTGACCAGCGCCTCGCCCGCCGCGCCGCCGCTGGCCACCGTCGTATTGGCGCTGTTTTGCGCCGTTACGCTCAGGCAGTTACCCGAGGTGCAGAACTGCGACAAACCGGTCAGCTGATTCGGGAACGCGGGCGGCGTCGTTGAGATATTGGGTGCGGTGAAATTTGTACCCAGGCCGGCAGCCACCAGGCTGGTCCAGTCAAAGGAGATCAGCCCCGAAGTTCCCTTGGTATAAATGTTGCGGCTGGTATAGCTTTGAGCGTCCAGCAAGGTCTGGGCTGACCAGTCATACGAGGCCGGACTGGGGTTGGTCGGGTCGTAAAAAGGCACACTGCCATCGGCCAGACTCATGGTTTGGCGAATCAGCTCGCCCGACCATTCCACCGTCTTGAAGTAGGAGCTGAACTGGAAGTTGTTGGTGGACGTGATCTTGGGGTTGGTCGTCGCCGCGGCCGAGGCCGTTCCGGGCCTGGGGGTGTTGATGATCACGTTGAGCGAGGCACTCAGGCCATTGGCCAGTTCCGCCGGGTCGGTTGCGCTGTAGTAATTGCCATGGCCGTTGACGGCCGCGTGCCAGAGGTCATCGACGTTCTCGATCTGGTCCGCTCCGGGCACAGGCCAGTTGCAGGTACTGCCCGCCACCGTGAGCGTATCGCGCCAGGTGCAGTTGGTCGAGGTGGGGGTGTTGCCTTTGAGCACGTCAAAATAGTCGCCTGTCGTGTCCGTCAGGTAGGTGGGTGAAAACACCATCCGGCCACGGGCTCCCAGCCCCAGTGTGAAAGTGGTCATGTGCTGCCAGGTCGCCGTGTCCTGCCCGTTGGGTGGCACGGTATTGGCCGCACAAAGGTCGGAAGCCGTGGTCGCCGGCGCGATGATCGGCCCGGTGCAATTGCCAAGGGCAGTCGTGCGCAGATTGGTGTTGTAGTAATAAGCCGCCGTGTCAGCCAGGGTGTTGGCCACCCCGCCGCTGCCCACCGACGTTGAGGTGGGCGTGCCGGCAGTCGGACCGGTCTGGTTCGACGTAGTCACAGTGCTGGTCTGACCTGAATTCACCGTGTTCGTTTTCACCGGCGTTGTGGTTCCGGCGGCAGGCAGCGACGCGGTTGCCGTGCAAACACCGTTGGGGTTGGGCGTCCCATTGACCCAGGTCCCGCTGGAACTCGGACACGGTGCAGCTTGACCGCCGCAGGTGTCCGTGGCCAAGCTGCTGGTGAAACTCAGATTGGCGTCCTGCGCGTAGACAGCCGGCGACGGCGTCAGGGCACCGATAGAACCAGCCACCCCGTTGGTAATAACCTGTGTAGTCGTTTGCGTGGCCAGGAACCGATCCGTCGAGGTTTCCGAATAACCGGTGATGGTCTCGGTTTGGGTCTGGGGTGTGGTAGTGACCAGACTGCCGGTAACCGAGGTCTCAGGGCACGCCCCCACTGTCGTGGAGTAACCACTGCCCCAGGCCGCATTTGCAGACACGCAGCCGGTGTTGGTGCCAATATTGGATACCAGATACCAGGCCGTGCCACCCGCTAAAGTGATCGAGGATTGGTTCACCAGCGGGTTGTTATTTGAACTCCCCCGGCAAAACCAGCCATTGCCACCCAGCGAATAGCAGTGGCCGTTGTTCGGATCGGGATCAGTGGAAGCCTTTCCCAGCGCGATCTTGTGGTTGTTATTCAGCAGAAACGCCGAGGTGGTGTTGCTCGGCGGGCCGCCCGCAGTGCAGTTATTGCCGATGGTCGTCGTGTAGCGGGTCCAGGTGTTGGTGACCGTATTGATATTGGTGACGGCCTGCCGGTCCTGGGTGCTGGTGTAGGGCGTCACGATGGTCGTGGTGACCTGGCTGCCGTCGTTATAGGGCCGGGGCAAGGCTCCGTCCTGGTTGTCCATGGTGGTCGTACCATCGATTTTCTTGACGCTGCTAGCCGTGCCGTTCCAGAAACCGTCGGTGGAGAGAATCGTGTAATTCTGCTGGCAGGAATACTGCACCGGGTCGACCACGGTCGCGCTATTCAGCGTCGTCAACTGGCCGGCAAAAAGCCGACCGGCTTTGGACAGCGCTTCCCGCAAGGGCGTGCTGTTGTTGGGGTTGCTTTCGTACAGCTTGGCGTAGAAGTTGGACTTTTGGGTCGAATCGAAATCGGAAACATTCAGGAACGCCGGCGACACATTGTTGTTGATCGTCATGAAGCCAACACGGAAATGCAGGTCCAGGGGTTTGAAAGCGCGGCCCGTGGCCGTTTTCATCATCTGCATGCGCGTGCGGTAGTAGGTGTACCAGTTGGCGAAATTGGTGGTCTCGTCCGTGGCCCCCGGCCCCGAGGTGCTGCTGACGGTCACCTTGGTAAACAGCGAGTTGACCGGGTGCGAGCCATCCACCTGGGTGGTCGAGCCAAACGCACTATTGCATTCCTTGTAGAAAATGCCGGTGGTGGCGTAGTAGTCCTTCTGCTTGGCCGTGGTCATCGTGCCCGAGTATTTGTAATAATAGGCCGCTTGGGCGGTATCGGAACTGTAGGCCTTGAAGGAAGAACTCAGATTGGTGGAGCCGGTGGCTTGTGTGCCAAAACCGTCGTTCGGCGCACTGGTGAACGTGGAGCTGGAAAAAGCATTGCCGGAAGCGTCCACCGGAGGCGAGTAGGTGATGGCCGGGTTGTAGTACATGCCATTGCACTGGCTGCTGACAAAGCCGTATTTCCCGCGGAAGTTGCTCGCATCGTCGGGCATGTAGTCCCAGTCCATACTGCCGGAATCGTCCAGCACCATCAACACGTTGGGCTTGACCTCATTGGCCGGATTCACGGTGGAAAAAATCGGCAGGGTCGCAATCGGGGTGGCATTGGCCTGGGCCGCCTGCCAACCGCTCCAGCCTGGCGCGAGCAGGGCCGCCAGCAGTACACCGGACGCCCGTACCAGGCTTGTTAAAGTCACTCGATTGTTCATGGCAATCTCCCGAAAATTTCAAAAATAAGTTGATCCGCTGCGTGCGCTATGTCGCCCCTGGATGTCACATGTTGACAATCGTCTGGACATAGCTGACGGTGTTGCGGGGTCCGACCACGCGAACCGTAATCCGGTAATACACCGAGGTGGAAATTCCTGTCAGCTGATCTTCGCCGGCGCCTTCGTTGTTGCCGCTGGTCACCGTGGTGCCGGTAACGATGGAGCAGCCAGCACCGTTGCGGTTACCGGCAGCCGCGCACAGGCGCTGAACCATGAAACCCATGGTGTTGCCGGAGGTGTTGGCCACGCCGGGTGCGGTACTGCAGACGCCACCCGCGATCGGCAAATAACAGACGCCGTTACCAGCACTAAACTGGTTCCAGAACGCCTCTCCCAGGGGGTAGGCGTCGTTTTTTGCCGTTGAGGCCTTGTACCCCACCGTTTTCGCATCGTTGTCCAGAAAACCGCTGGCGTTGTTCGCCTCAAGCCATCCGATGGCCGCCTCCACCCCCGTGTCCGCGGTTTGGGTGGCGGCCTGTTTGAACGCCATATTGCCGGCGATCAGATTGGTGGTGTCCATCGAGCGCATCAGTGCGATGCCGGCCATCGTCATCACCACCAGCACGATGAGCGCCACCAGCATCACCACCCCGTTCTGGCGCCGCATGGGGCGCAAGCGGGGGGAAGTCAAAGCGTGATTGACTAGCATGACGGCACCACTCCCATCCATGAAACATTGCGAATGGGCACAATCGTCTGGAACACCTTGTAACGGTATTTCTTCCAATTGGCGTCACCCGTCAGATTGATGGGGCTGGCAGTACTGCCGGCCGGATTGTTGGCAACGCCGCCATCCCAGGGCGGCGCAGCAGTCGTCACATCGGTTTTTTCGAACTGGACACTGCGGGACACGATCGCCAGCCGCAGCGCCGAGATCCGGGACCAGGCGCAAGCCGTGTTGCCCACGCTGGGCGTCGTCTGGTCGTAAAGGTCCACGATGCCGTCCATGGCGCCGGCTGCCGCCGTATCGCGGCCGTACTGGGCACGCAAGCTGACGATGTTGTTGGCAATGGAGGACCAGTTCCCCGCCACGGTGCAGTCCGTGGCCGCGTTGGTGAAATCGCACATGGTCAGGTTGCCATTGCGCACCGCGTAACCCACGGCCCGGTAGCTTTGACCGATGTTGAAAAGCGTGTCGCTCTTGGTCATGGCCGCACCCGAAACCAGATTCACGACAGACCCGGCCACATTGCTGACCCGCTCCAGCGTGAGGTTGCAGGGGGTGGGACGGGTACCCGGGGCATCAATCACCCAGTCATTCGTCACAAACATGGAAGGCGTCTGGAGATTGTTGCCGGCATTGAAGACGAGATCGCCTTGCGGCGTTCCGTTGCCGTTGCCGTAAAAGACCAGCAGGGTGTCCGTATTGGCATCGTTGCCCGTGATATTGGCAGAGTTGACGATCACGGGGGCCAGGCCGTTGAGCGTCACGCCAGCGCGCAACTGCAGGTTGCAGCCCAACACTTTGACGTCTGCAATGTCGTAGCCGCTCATGCGGACATCGCTCTGCAAGGCGTAGAGGGCCATCACGCCTTCGTTCATGGAGTCGTTGCCGCTCGTGGTGGTGCGCTTCTGCTCTTCAGACACGGACAGGACCTGCATCATGACCAAGACGCCAAACATGCCAATCAGCATGGCGACCATGATCTCGACGAGGCCGAAACCCGCCGAGTGTTTTCGATTCAGGCGCATGTTATTTTTCAACTCAGCCTCCGATTCGCGCTTCGGCAATGTAGTTGTGGACCGTCGTCTCGCTGGGCGCCTTCCAGAAGATGGTGACGGTCACAATGCTGGAGGGGACCAGGGTCGCAACACCACTGGACACGATGACCACCGTTGGCGGCTGAGCCATCGCGCCCGGAAGGGTCTTGAGGACGGTTCCATCTGCCGGCGCCGTGCTGGTACCGGGAGAACCAGACAACACGCCCTGGTAGGCCCATTTTTGATATTCAGTTCCGGACGGACTGGCAAAGGCTGCCTGCAGGGTGACCTGGGTCCGATTGCTGGCCCACATCCTGCCAATCAGTTCATTGGCCAGCAGCGCGGCTTCGCTGCGGTATTTGGCGTCACTGGAGGCGTTGACGGCAGAGGCTTGCAAACCCACGATGCCCAGAATTCCGATGGAAAAAATCAGCAGGGCAATCAGGGCTTCGATCAACATCACGCCCGATTGCCGGCCGGCTTGAGGAAATGTCTGCTTCATGGCTGTGGCCTCAGTTGCATCCACGGGGGTTGGTGCTGAGGGATAGCGCCGGGTCGCACATGCGAACCTGGCCACCCGCTGACACCGAAATTCTCAAGCAGCGCATGGTGCCCGACGAAGCGGCGCAGGTGCCACCCGTTGGATTGGTGACATTGAGGACAATGTCCGCCGTCGGCGTGGGGGTGACGCGCCCCATGCCATTGAACACGATCGTGGCCTGACCCGCGGCAACCTGGGCGTTGGGCGACCCCTCAGCAGCCGCGCGTTGTTGAATTTCGGTCTTGGCCATCCCGGCCCCCGGGCAATCCGTAGAAGGCGTCACACAGGTCACCGTCCAGTCCGACGCAACACCGCCCCCTACCAGCGAGGGCATGACGAATTGAACGTTGGTGTTGCGGCGCACCGCCTCGGCCCGCGCCAGCTGCAAACCACCCTGGATCGATTCCGAAGCGTTGCGAATCTGGCTGCTCTGTATCCACCCGCCCAGGCCTGGAAGACCAAACAAAAGCAGCATGCTGAGGATGGCGATCCCGATCATCAGTTCGATCAGGGTGAAGCCGCGCTGCAGGTCTGCCCACCTGCGGCTCGGTGTCTGCGCGTACTGCGAAGGAGCTTCAGTCATGATGGGCTGCTGTTCCAGAGGAATTACGGGGATTTTCAGCACTCGCCACCCTTGCGGACAATCCAGCAACTGGCGTTGGTCGCCCAACCCGTGGGCACGGCCGTAGTCGCCTTGGCATTGGATTCATTGATGGTGAAAGCAAAGCCCGTCATCGGCCCCTTGCCCTGCGCTTGCAAGGTGTAGGTGGTGGCGGTGGCGGCTGCGGGGCAGGAAAAATCAAAGTATTTGCTGACGGCGGTGTCTGCATTGCAGGCTGGCGCGCCCACGTAGGTCCGGTTGTCCTGAAAGAACTGCTCCATCTGCACGCGCTTGGTCGCCAGGCTGGAGGTGGCGTCCGGGATTCGGCCCCGCACCAGGTAGTCGTTGTACGATGGCAGTGCGATCGCAGCCAGGATGCCAATAATGGCAACGACAATCATCAACTCGATCAGCGTGAAACCCAGTTGTTTTTTCATTTGAGCACCCATGGCGAACCCGGTAATTTAATTAGGATGACCGAATGCTAATCACTCCTCCGGATTTGTGCGGTCTTGGCGACCAACGGTTGACTTGCTCGCCTGAATGGCGTCTTCTGTGGAAGATTTCACAGTTTTCAGCCCCTGGCGGACCAGGCCACCTATGCGCAGTGCGTCTGACTTGAATCGCTTGTACACCGCCCTGTTCCTGTCCTGGCTGTTGCACGCGATGCTTTTGTTCGCATCGTTTCTCGGCATGGACAGCCCGGCGCCCGAACAGGCTTCGAAAGAGGTCGCTGACGTTCTGATCGCCCGGCTGGCTCCGCTCGGCAGTGGCGCAGTCACCCCGGGCGGGCCACGCCCGGCGGGCGCCAAGGAGGCGCGGGCCAATCCCCCGCGGGCAGAAAAAGAGCCATTTTTCAATGCCGATCAACTCACCAAGCGCCCCCGTCCCAAGGGCAATGTGGATCTGGATATTCCCGAAGCGGGACTGCTGAAAAGCTCGGACGCCCTGGTGATGCGGCTGTGGATCGACAGCCTGGGCAGGGTTGTTTCGATTGAGATTCAAAATACGGATTTGCCAAAGCCCTTCACCGCCGCCGTGGCAGCGACCTTCGGCCGTGCGCGCTTCGAACCGGGCGAAATGTATGGTCGCCCCGTCGGTAGCATCATGAAGATCGAGGTTTCCCTTGATGACCAAGCCCTCTCCTCACCCTGAGCCCATGACCCCACCCTCTTCCCCTGATCGAGCCACGGCGCCCGTCGCGAGCGATGAGGGCCATGCCTTGCCGCAGCGCCTCATGGCGCAGGCCCTGGCCCTGGCGGTTCAAAGTCTGACGTTGACCTCACCCAATCCGCGCGTGGGCTGCGTGATCAGCTCGCCCGAGGGGCGGGTGCTGGGCCAGGGCCACACCCAGCGCGCCGGCGGGCCGCACGCCGAAATCGTGGCCTTGAGCGACGCTGCCGCCCGGGGCCACAGC
>Ga0210129_1000013_pt1 | contig 54706 bp, 49 predicted proteins | sample WestPond_Cattail_2_FD_185582 | JGI IMG/M metagenome (GOLD analysis project Ga0210129, IMG submission 185582) | Wetland microbial communities from the San Francisco Bay, California, USA, that impact long-term carbon sequestration -... | ecosystem: Environmental > Aquatic > Marine > Wetlands ... | reverse complement strand
CCAAGCATGGCGCGGGTTTCCCGGCTGTGCCGGGGGTGTTTCGACGCCTGATCGTACTTTATACGATGTATATTATGTAAAGTAATATATCAAATAGAAAACCAGCTATCGAACGCTGAATTTGACCGTGGGGACGCTGATGTCGGAAAAGGATGCGCCCAGTGCAACTTCTCCCCGCCCGTGCAGCACACAGTCTTCGCGCCTGAGCAGGACATCAGCCCCGGCCCCTTCGAATCGGATCCAGGTGCCATAACTGCTGACATCGACCAACAGGATGCTGCCATTGCGCCACTCGATGCGTGCATGAATTCGTGAGACGCGCGGATCATTGACCATGAATTCACATTGACGGGTCCGACCAATCTGGATCGGAAGCTCAAAGGACTTGAAAGTCATTGCCTGGTCGAGCCAGGTGAGTTCGATTTCACGACCTAGAGAGTCACCTTTGGCCGCCAGATCCAGCGAATTAATGTCGCCCTGCATGGTTAAAAAGTCGGTCGATTCATCTTCGTGCCAATCGACTTGATAAACGGTACAAGGCTCAATACGTCCACGAACGTTGATCGGACCCAGAAAACGGAAACGGATTCCATTGAAACGGCTGGAATAGTCCAGTTCGGTACTGTTGACCCAGATTTCATGGGGGCCAGAAAGGTCGCTGAGCCGGGAAGCCACATTCACGGCATCACCAAAACAGTCACCATCGACAATCTCGACCTCGCCGGTGGCAACGCCGACCCGGATAGGCAGATGCTCGGGGGCCGGCTGCTGCATCAATCGCTTTTGGTGGCTGCGCTGCATTTCAACCACCGCATTGATGGCCGTCGGGGCATCAGGAAATACCGCCAATACACCGTCCCCCAGCGTCTTGATCACGCGGCCACCAAGAGACTCAAACAGGTCGCAAATCCACCGGGTCAGTTGGGTGACGGTTTTCGTTGCCTTGGCATTACCCAGGGATTCGAAGACAGAGGTGCTGCCTGTCAAATCAGTAAATACAACCGTCGTGTTGACACCCATTCGCTGGACTTTGAAGTTTTCTGGTGGAACTGACAGTTTAGGGCATTGGCCCTGGCTTGGAAACTGTCATGCTGGTTTGAACTGGATGGCCTTGTATTCGAGAAATTCTTCAATCCCGTATTTGCCGTTTTCCCGGCCAATGCCAGACTGCTTGTAGCCCCCAAATGGCGCATTGGCATTGAAGGGGCCCCCATTGATGTCAACCTGGCCGGTACGCATGCGTCGCGCGACCGAAATGGCCCGCTTTTCGTCCCTACTCCAGACGCCGCCACCGAGACCATAGATGGTGTCGTTGGCGATGCGAACGGCCTCGTCCTCATCACGATAGGTCAGGACGACGAGCACCGGGCCAAAAATCTCTTCTCGTGCCAGCGTATCGCCAGATTGCACGCGCAGGATGGTGGGGGCTACGAAATAGCCCTTGTCGAATGCCGGCCGGGAAGCGCCGCCGGCAATGACCTCGGCGCCTTCGCGAATACCCTGCTCGATGAAACCCAGCACGCGATCGCGTTGGGCTGCACTGACCAAGGGACCGAGACGGCTGCTTTCCTCAAGACTGGGGCCGATGTTGTATTTGGAGATGGCCGCACGGGCCAGTGTCTTGACCTCTTCCAGCCGGCTTTCAGGTACCAGCATGCGGGTATGGGCTGAACAGGTCTGACCGCTGTTGAGCAGACAGGCGGACAGCGTCCCCTTGATGGCCGCCTCGAAGTCGGCATCGTCCAGGATGACGCTGGCCGACTTGCCGCCGAGTTCGAGCGCCACTTTCTTGATGCTCTGGCTGGCCAGTTCGGCCACCCTTTTTCCGGCGCGGGTGGAGCCGGTAAAGCTCACCATGTCCACCTCTGGGTGGCTGGCCAGTACCTCGCCCACGACAGGGCCGGCACCATTCACGAGGTTGAAGACGCCTGGCGGCAGGCCGGCGTCATGGATGATCTCGGCCAGGATCATGGCGTTGAGCGGTGCAATTTCGCTGGGTTTGAGCACGACCGTGCAGCCCGCGCCCAATGCCGCAGCGACCTTGAGCGTGATCTGGTTGAGCGGAAAATTCCAGGGCGTGATGCAGCCCACCACACCGATGGGTTCACGCACCACCAGCGAGTTTCCCACCCGTTCCTCCCACTCGTAGGCGCGCGTCACCTTGGCAAAATTGGCCCAGTTCCAGACCGGTGCACCGACCTGCACGCTACGTGCCAGCTTGAGGGGCATGCCCACCTCGCGGGCGATGATGTTGGCCATCTCGTCCATGCGGGCTTTCAGACCGGCGGAAATCTTGTCCAGGTAGCTGGCCCGGGTTTCTGCGGGCAGCCTTGACCAGGCTTCGAACGCCCCCCTGGCGGCCTGCACCGCCTTGGCCGCTTCTTCGGCGGTCCCGGCGGGCACGGTGGCCATCACCTCTTCGGTACTGGCGTCGTGAACCTTGAAGATTTCAGGCGACTGGGCCACAACCCAGTGGCCGGCGATGTAGTGACTGGGGAATGCTTGCATGAGTAGGAATGTTACAGGGGGAAAACTTTCTATTTTGGAACACTCCCCCTTGTTTCGGGCGACACACAGGCGACTAAATCGTCCATTCTGTATGTATTTACAGCTTGAGATGTTGCTTTATGTGTTTTCAGTAACTTACTGATTTATATGTTGGTTTTCCATACAATCTACAGGAAAACCCTATTGTGGCCGCCTAAGTGCGGTCGTAACGTGCTTTTCGTCGTTGATGTAATTAAATAATATTATTATGCGTTGGATGTCAACCAGTTTTATCGTCAGCAGCATGCAAGGTCTGCTGGGGGGCTCTTCGGATGGGGCACGTTCAGTATGCCGAATCGAGGATATCCGCCAGGCCATGGTGGATAGCCTGGGCGATGAAGGCTGCATGAGCTTCCCCCAGATCGAGCGCCGGGTCCTGTTTGCCGAGGACCTGCATGGGCTTTGGTACTTGCGCAGCGACATCATGGCGGCCATTTCCTCCCTTCAGGGAGAGTCAGTCGCGAGTCAAAAAATCCGGCAAATCACCAGCATGTTCGAAGGTCTGCTGCCCAAGGGCATGTTTGCCCGCCCCGGGTCCTCCTTGGGCAACTGACGCCGCCTACTCCGTGTGCCCCCACAGCAAGAGGGCATCACGCCCCTGAACCACCAGATCCGTCTTTGCGCCCACCGGCAGCACGACCTTGGTCGGCACATGCCCAAACGGAAGATTGGTCAGCACCGGCACCCTGAGCTGGCTGCGCAGCCAGTTGATGACGGACTGCAGTTTGAACCCCTTGTCGTGCGGCACCAGCTTGTAGCCGGTGAACTGCCCCAGCACAATGGCTTTTTGTTGCGCCAGCACGCCCGCGTGCAGTAGTTGCGTGAACATGCGCTCGATCCGGTAGGGGTGTTCGGCGACATCTTCTAAAAACAAGATGCCCCCCTTGATGGCCGGGAAATAGGGCGTGCCCAAGAGCGAGCACAGCACGGCCAGGTTGCCGCCCCACAGCACACCGTCGTGCAGGGTGAACGCCGCCGCCGCGCCCAGGCGCCGGGCATGAAAGGTGCCGGCCTGGGCCCTATCGGACTCGCGCTCCTTGTGCTGGCGCCAGCCCGTGCCTTCCCCCTGCCCCTGGATCATGTCGTCAAAACAGGCTTCCATGATCTCGTCCGGGCCACCGTCATCGCCATGACCATGGCCGTCGGCCGAATCCGCCTGATCGCTCACGCCAAAGCCTTCGCACAGCGAGGGACCGGCCCAGGTCGGGCTGCCCGTCTGTGCCAGCACGGCCAGTTGGAAGGCGGTGAAATCACTCAGGCCGACAAACTTCATGCCCTTGGCAATGGCTTTGGCGACGGTCTTGTATTTGATGCCCGGGAGAATGCGCGTGAGTCCATAGCCGCCGCGCGAAATCATGGCGACATCGGCCCCGCTGGCAGCAGCACGGTGAATGGCCGCGAGCCGGGTCGCGTCATCACCGGCAAAGCGCTGATGGCTGGCCAGCGCCGCTTCATCCACTTCGACCTCATGTCCCAGTGATTCAAGACGTTTGATCCCGCGCTTGAAGGCCGCTTTGTCCCGCACCGCACCAGAGGGGGAATAGATGTAGATGTGCTTTGTCATGAGGAGAAGAGCTTGGCAACAGCCGATTATCGGGGCCTGAAGTAGCGCACGGCAGTCTGGGCGATGGATTCGCCCTGCTCCTGCACAAAATGACCGCCCTGCTCGATCTGCATCGGCTCGGGGCAGCCGTGGATGGTTTGTCGCAGCACTTGCATGACAGGCCAGCCCAGCACCGGATCCTGCATTCCGACCGCCATCAGCGTCTGGCCACGCCAGTCATGGCGCCAGAACTCGCGCGCCTGGCGCGAGATGACGGCACCCTCCTCATCCGGCGTTTCAGGCACCATGGGCGGGAAGGCGCGCAACGCGGCACGGTGGCCGCGATCGGGAAACGGCGCGTCGTAGGCCGCGCACTCCTGTTCGGTCATCTGCGGGTTGCCGCGTGCCAGAAGCCGGCCCACCTCGAAGTCCGGCTTCTTGGCGCACATCTCGCGCCAGGCGAGAAAACCCGGCGACAGCGGCGCGTCGCCGGTAGCCAGCAGCGTGTTCATCACCAGCAGGCCGGCATAGCGCTCGGGCGCGGCCATCGGCAGGGTCAGTCCCAGCAGACCGCCCCAGTCCTGCACCACCAGCACGATATTCTTCAAGTCCAGCCGCTCCACGAACTCCAGCAGCACCTGCCGGTGCCAGCCAAAACGGTGGGCAGCTTCCTTCTTGGGCTTGTCGCTCTTGCCAAAGCCGATCAGGTCGGGCGCCACCGCGCGCTGGCCGGCGGCCAGAAACACCGGGATCATCTTGCGGTACAGGTAGCTCCAGGTCGGGTTGCCGTGCAGGCACAGGTACGTCAGCTTGGCGTCACGCGGCCCCTCGTCCAGATAGTGCAGGCGCAGCCCGGCCAGCGCCGGCAGGTCGCTGAGGTAATGCGGCGGCCAGGGATAGCCGGGCACATTGGCGAAGCAGGTGTCCGGGGTGCGCAACGCGTCTTCGCGCACCGGCTGGTTCATGGCACGGGACTCGGACCGCTTGTCCTGGAAGAATTCCTGCAGCAGCGCGCCACACTCGTCGGCCAGCACCCCGCCCTGCACTTGGGTCTGGTGATTCAATTGGGTATTGGCCAACAGATTCACCACGGAGCCGGCCGCACCGGTTTTCGGGTCTGCAGCGCCGAACACCACGCGTTGGAGACGGGCATGCAGCATGGCACCCGCGCACATGGCACAGGGCTCCAGCGTCACGAACAATTCGCAATCATCGAGCCGGTAGTTGCCCAGCCTGGAAGCCGCCTCGCGCATGGCCATGATCTCGGCGTGCGCAGTCGGGTCATGCCCGGTAATCGGCGCGTTGTGCCCGACGCCGATGACTTCGCCGTGGCGCACAAGCACCGCGCCCACCGGCACCTCGCCGGCCTCAGAAGCCCGGCGCGCCTGCGCCAGGGCCAGTGCCATGAACTGCTCGTCAGTTGCCATGCAAGCCCAGCTTCTCCATCCAGGCGGCCAGGGCGCGTTCGTTCTCACTGCCGCTGGCATAGGCGACTTTCATGGCCGCATGGGCTTCGGGTCGATGCTGGTTGAGCTTGAGCTTGCATTGCAGCTCGGTCACCCGCAGTTCGAAGGCGACGATGCCGGCCAGCATCTTGTGGGCGTAGTCCGCGCCCAGACTGCGCCACTGCTCGGCGTAGGGCGGTTCATGATCGCCAATCAATTGCTTGAGCAGCCGGTCCTTGGCCAGTTCGTCCTCCACCAGCGTGGCCTGCACCGTGCAGTGCACGGCCAGGTAGCTCCAGGTCGGCACCCGCGCCAGATCCGGATAGACCTTGGGCGACATATAGGCATGCGGCCCCAGGAAAGTCACCAGCGCTTGCGGGCGTGCCTGCAAGTAACGCCAGTGCGGGTTCGGCTTGGCCACATGGCCCAACAGCACCAGCTGCTCGCCCTGCTCCTGCACATGCAGCGGCAGATGCGTGACATAAGGCAGGCCGGCCTCGTCGGTGCTGATCAGGCTGGCAAAGGCGTGCTCGCGCATCAGCGCCAGCGCGTGGACGCGTTCGTCGGACTTGAATTGGGATGGCAGGTACATAGGCCTGCCTACTTTAGCATCCCTAGTCTTATTCCCACTCGATGGTGGCTGGCGGCTTGCTGCTGACGTCGTAGGTCACGCGGTTGATGCCGCGCACTTCGTTGATGATGCGGCTCGACACCTTTTTGAGCAGCGCATAGGGCAGCTCGGCCCAGTCGGCGGTCATGAAGTCGCTGGTCTGCACGGCGCGCAGGGCCACCACGTAGTCGTAGGTGCGGCCGTCGCCCATCACGCCCACGCTCTTGACCGGCAGGAACACGGCAAAGGCCTGGCTGGTCAGGTCGTACCACGTCTTGCCGGAGTTGGGCTCGATGGTCGAGCGCAGTTCCTCGATAAAGATGGCATCGGCGCGGCGCAGCAGGTCGGCGAAGTCCTTTTTCACCTCGCCCAGGATGCGCACGCCCAGGCCCGGGCCTGGGAAGGGATGGCGGTAGACCATGTCGTGCGGCAGGCCCAGCGCCACACCCAGTTCGCGCACCTCGTCCTTGAACAGGTCGCGCAGCGGCTCCAGCAGTTTCAGGCCCAGTTGTTCCGGCAAGCCACCCACGTTGTGGTGGCTCTTGATGGTGACGGCCTTCTTGCTCTTGGCGCCGCCCGATTCGATGACGTCGGGGTAGATCGTGCCCTGGGCCAGCCACTGGGCACCCTTTGCGCCGTCACCTTTGAGCTTGGCCGCCTCGGCCTTGAACACGTCGACGAACAGGCCGCCGATGATCTTGCGCTTCTGCTCCGGCTCGCTGACACCGGCCAGCTTGCCCAGAAACATGGCGCTGGCATCGACCCGGATCACTTTGGCGTGCAGCTTGCCGGCAAACATGTCCATCACCATGTCGCCTTCGTTCAGGCGCAACAGACCATGGTCGACGAAGACGCAGGTCAGCTGGTCGCCGATGGCGCGGTGGATCAGCGCTGCCGCCACGGACGAATCGACGCCGCCGGAGAGGCCGAGGATGACTTCCTCGGCGCCGACCTGGGCGCGGATCTTTTCCACGGCTTCATTCACGTGGTCGTGCATGACCCAATCGGCGCGGGTGGCGCAGATCTCCAGCACGAAGCGTTCCAGAATCGCCCGGCCCTGCACCGTGTGCGTGACCTCGGGGTGGAACTGCACCGCGTAAAAGCGGCGTTGCTCATCGGCCATGCCGGCAATCGGGCAGCTCGGCGTGGAAGCCATCAGCTTGAAGCCGGGCGGGAACTCGGTGACCTTGTCGCCGTGGCTCATCCAGGCCTTGAGCATGCCGTGGCCCTCGGGCGTGGTGAAGTCGGCGATGTCCTTCAGCAGCGCGGTGTGGCCGTGCGCCCGTACCTCGGCGTAGCCGAACTCGCGCTGGTGGCCGCTCTCGACCTTGCCGCCAAGCTGCTGGGCCATGGTCTGCATGCCGTAGCAGATGCCCAGCACTGGCACGCCCAGTTCGAACACCGCCGGCGGCGCTTTGTCGGTCGACTCCTCGTAGACACTGGCGTGGCTGCCGGAGAGGATCACGCCCTTGAGCTGGCCGTCCTTGGCAAAGTCACGGACCCAGTCATCGGTCACGTCGCAGGGGTGCACTTCGCAGTACACATGGGCCTCGCGCACGCGCCGTGCGATCAACTGGGTGACCTGGGAACCGAAATCGAGGATGAGTATCTTCTGGTGCATAAGATTCTTATTGCCGAAGCGCGTGTCTTAACCCAGGAACACCGCGGGACCGGCTTGGCCGGACCGCTGGTGTTGCCCCCGGTGCGGGGGGTGGCGCAGCGACACGCAGTGCGCGCAGCCTGGGGGGGTGCTCAATCCGCCCGGTAGTTGGGCGCTTCCTTGGTGATCTGCACGTCGTGCACATGGCTCTCGCGGATGCCGGCCGAGGTGATTTCCACAAACTCGGCCCGCTTATGCATCTCGTCGATGGTGGCGCAGCCGCAATAGCCCATGCTGGCGCGCAGGCCACCAGCCATTTGGAACATGATGGTCACCATGGAGCCCTTGTAAGGAACACGGCCCTCGATGCCTTCGGGTACCAGCTTGTCGGCATTGGGGTTGCCGCTGGTCGATTCCTGGAAATAGCGGTCGGCACTGCCCTGCTGCATGGCGCCAATGGAGCCCATGCCGCGGTAGCTCTTGTAGCTGCGGCCCTGGAACAACACGATTTCACCGGGTGCTTCCTCAGTGCCGGCGAACATGCCGCCCATCATCACGGTGCCGGCGCCGGCGGCGATCGCCTTGGCGATGTCACCGCTGTAGCGGATACCGCCATCGGCAATCAGCGGCACGCCCGTGCCCTGCAAGGCCATGGCTACGTTATCGACAGCCGTGATCTGGGGTACGCCGACACCCGCCACAATGCGTGTGGTGCAGATACTGCCCGGGCCGATCCCCACTTTCACGGCATCAGCGCCGGCTTCCACCAGTGCCAGGGCGGCAGCGCCGGTGGCAATGTTGCCGCCGACCACGTCGACATGCGGGTAGTTCTTCTTGACCCAGCGCACGCGTTCGATCACGCCCTTGCTGTGGCCGTGCGCGGTGTCCACCACGATGGCATCGACGCCGGCCTTGACCAGCGCTTCCACGCGGGCCTCGGTGCCCTCGCCCACCCCGACCGCCGCGCCCACGCGCAGATGGCCGGCAGCGTCGCGTGCTGCATTGGGAAAGTTCAGTTGCTTGGTGATGTCCTTGACGGTGATCAGGCCCTTGAGTTCGTAGGCCTCATTGACCACCAGCAGGCGTTCGAGCTTGTACTTGTTGAGCAGGGCCTTGGCTTCGACCGGCGTGGTGCCATCGGGCACGGTGATCAGGCGCTCGCGCGGCGTCATGATCTCGCGCACCGGCAGGTCGTAGCGGGTCTCGAAGCGCAGGTCGCGGCCGGTGACGATGCCCACCACCTTGCCGGCATCCACCACCGGGAAGCCGGAGACGCCGAGCTCTTCCGACAGTTGCATGACCTGGCGCACCTTGGTGTCGGGGGTGATCACCACCGGATCACGCAGCACACCGGATTCGTAGCGCTTGACCTTGGCCACATGGGCGGCCTGTTCGGCGACAGTCAGGTTTTTGTGGACGATCCCGATACCGCCTTCCTGGGCAATGGCAATGGCCAGCCGGGCTTCCGTGACCGTGTCCATGGCGGCGGACACCAAGGGCAGATTCAGGGCGATGTTGCGGGAGAAGCGGGTCGCAAGAGAGGTGTCCTTGGGCAGGACTTGGGAGAACGCTGGCACCAACAACACATCGTCGAAGGTGAGCGCTTTACCGAGAAGGCGCATGTCTAAGCTCCAAAAGACGGATTGTACCCGCCATGCGGCCGCTTGGTAGCAGGCTGGACCGGCGCTACACTGCGGGTATGAAATTGATCCAGACCCTGATCTTCTCTGCCGCCTGCATCCTCTCCCTTTCGGCCTCTGCCCAATGGCAATGGATTGACAAGGATGGCCATAAAGTATTCAGCGACCGGCCGCCATCGTCTGATGTCCCGGAAAAGAACATCCTCAAGCGGCCCCGCCAGTACGGCAAAGCCACGGGGGTGCCTGCCGCGGCGGCCTTGCCGACCCCCGACGCTTCCGGGGCGACGGCCCAGGCGCAGGGCGGTACATCCAAGCCGGCTGGGGCCGACAAGGAACTGATGGACAAGAAAAAACAGGCCGAAAAGCAGGCTGCCGATGCCGAAGCGGCCAAGCGCAAGGCAGAAGAAGAACGGGTTGCAAAAATCCAGGCCGAAAACTGCAGCCGGGCCCGGCAGTCTCTGGCCGGAATCAGTTCCGGTGTGCGCATGACGCGAACCAACGAGAAGGGCGAGCGCGAGTTTCTTGATGATGCCGCGCGTGCCGAGGAAGCCCGTCGCACGCAGGCCGTCATCGACCAGGACTGCAAGTAACGCAACTCAGTAGCCGGCCTTGCCCCCCGCCCGCCGGGTGGCGAACAGGCCGGTGGTGCGGGCGCCCTGCTTGGCAAAGCGCTCCCGCCGCGCCACCTTGGGGTTGACCTTGAGCGGGCGATAAAGCTCCACCCGGTCCTGATCGCGCAAAACCTGCTCCAGAGCGGCTTTGCGACCCCAGACACCGGCCAGCGCATGTTGCAGGTCCAGCGCAGGCAACAGCGCCTGGATGCCACTGGCCTTTACCGCCTGCGCTACCGTGGAGCCCGAAGGCAACGCCAACGCAATTTCCTGCACCTCGCGCGGCGACGGCGAATAGACGACGGTGACATGGATGTTCATCTCAGGCCCCGTACACCTGTTCCGCACGCTTGACAAAGGCATCGACCAGGCTGCCGGCAATCCGGTCAAACACCGGACCCACCAGGCTGCCCAGGGTGGCGTTGGAGAAGCCATAGTTCAAGGTGAGTTCCACCTTGCAGGCACGCTGATGGCCATCCCCCACGGGCAAGAAAGACCACTGGCCATCGAGCTGGGAGAACGGGCCTTTGACCAGACGCATGCGCACCTCGCGCCCTGGCACATGCTCGTTGCGGGTGGTGAAGGTCTGGCGAATCCCGCCAAAGGACAAACCGATCTCGGCGGTCACGCCGGTTTCATGCTGGTCGGTGATCCTGGCCTGGTCGCACCAGGGCAGGAATGCCGGATACCTGGCCACATCGGTGACCAGGTCAAACATTTCCTGCGGGCTGTACCAGATAAGGACGGACTTGTGGACAGTTTTCATAGAATGCAGGGTTGGCACGCCAAACCATCAGCAATTGTAAGTTTGTCGCGTGCCCTTAAATAAGTCTCATGGCCAAAAAACCCGATACTCCTGCCCGCATTGCCGACAACAAGAAGGCCGCATTCAATTATTTCTTTGAGGAACGCTTCGAGGCCGGCATGGTGCTCGAAGGCTGGGAGGTCAAGGCCGTGCGCGAGGGCAAGGTGCAGTTGACCGATGGCTACGTCGTGATCCGCAACGGCGAGTTGTTCCTGATCGGCTGCCAGATCAACCCGCTCAACACGGCTTCAAGCCATGTGAGCCCGGATGCGGTGCGAACCAAGAAACTGCTGGTCAAGAAGGATGAAATCCGGCGCCTGATCGGCAAAGTCGAGCAAAAAGGCTACACGCTGGTGCCGCTGAACCTGCACTGGAAAAACGGCAAAGTCAAATGCGAATTCGCGCTGGCCAAGGGCAAGGCCGAGCACGACAAGCGCGACACCATCAAGGAACGCGAAGGCAAGCGCGAGGTCGAACGCGCCATGAAGAGCCGCAGCCGTTAAGGATGCTTTGCATCCTTGAGGCTGGCCTGACGCCTCTCCGGCCGCTCAGTCCAGTTCGCGCAGCGGGTGGGCGTCAACCGGCCAGGGCGAGACAAAGAACGGCGCCACCATCTCCGGCGTCACGTCCTCGATCCGGGCCGGGTTCCATTTCGGGTTCTGGTCCTTGTCGATCACCAGGGCACGGATGCCCTCCATGGTCTCGGTGGCTGCGCCAAAGCGTCCCAGATGCAGGGTGGTAAAGCAGTGACGCACGATGTCGCGCTCCAGGCGCAAATCCTCGGCCAGCGACATGGCGCGAGCCCGGCGGACCAGTTCCAGCGTGACACACAGCATCAACGGTGAGCGGGTGCGCAGCGTGGCCGCCGTGGCGCGTGCCCAGTCGGAAGCACCGGCCTCCAGTGCCAGCACGATGTCCCGGGCCGAGTCGTAGCCAAAATACTGGTCCATTTCGGCCCTGGCTCGTTCGCCATGGTCTTCACAGGCTATCGAATTTGCAGCAACCCAGACCTGCAGCGCGGCCTCGTCCACCTGTGGCATGGCAGCCAGGGCGTCCCAGGCCGACGGCAGACGAGCCGGGTCGAAGCAGGTATCGGCCAATTGCATGGCCAAGGCATCGCCGGCTCCGATCACATCCCCGGTCAGGGCCAGCCATTCGCCGCTGCGCCCCGGGCAGCGGCCGAGAAACCAGCCGCCACCGACATCGGGGAACAGGCCGATATTGGTCTCGGGCATGGCCATGCGGGTACGCGGCGTCACGATGCGCAACCTGGCGCCCTGGCTGATTCCCATGCCACCGCCCATGACGATGCCGTCCATGAAGGCAATGTAGGGCTTGGGATAGTGGTGGATCAGGTGATTGAGGGTGTATTCCTCGGTGAAGAAGTCCTCGAGTTCGGCATTCGCAGCCAGCACCGCCTGGTGAAAGAAGCGGATGTCGCCCCCAGCGCAAAACGCACCGAAGACGCCCTCCTTGTTGCTGCCGCGGATGGCGACGGCCTGGATCCGTTCGTCATCGCGCCAGAGCAGCAGGATGCTGACCAGGGCGCGGATCATCGGCAGCGACAGGGCATTGAGGGCGCGCGGCCGGTTCAGGGTGATGCACCCGACCCGACCCCGCACTTCGGTCACGACTTCAGGACAGGCAAACGCGGTTTCACGCATCGTTTCAATTTCCAGCCAGGCCGGTGCGCGCCTCCTACCGAGGAGCCACCGGCCGGAAGATTGCCGGGACTTTAGCGGTTGGCCTTCTTGCGCTCGCTCTCGGTCAGGTGACGCTTGCGCAGGCGGATCGACTTGGGCGTGATTTCGACCAGTTCGTCGTCTTCTATGAATTCCACACCGTATTCCAGCGTGCATTCGATCGGCGGTGTGATCTTGATCGCGTCTTCCTTGCCGCTGACGCGGAAGTTGGTCAACTGCTTGGTGCGCGTGGCGTTGACCACCAGATCGTTGTCACGGCTGTGGATGCCGACAATCATGCCTTCGTACACCGGGTCGTTGGCCTTGACGAACATGCGGCCGCGGTCATCCAGCTTGCCCAGGGCGTAGGTGAAGATTTCACCCGCGTCCATGGAAATCAGCACGCCGTTCTTGCGACCGCCGATGTCGCCCTTGTGCGGCTCGTAGCCGTCGAAGATGTTGCTGATGAGGCCCGTGCCACGCGTCAGGTTCAGGAATTCGTTGGTGAAACCGATCAGGCCACGCGCCGGGATGCGGTACTCCAGGCGCACGCGGCCACGGCCGTCCGGATCCATGTTCACCAGTTCGCCCTTGCGCTCGCCCAGGGCCTGCATCACGGCGCCCTGGTGCTGCTCTTCGATGTCGGCCGTCACCAGCTCGATCGGCTCGCATTTGACGCCGTCGATTTCCTTGAACACCACGCGGGGCTTGGACACGGCCAGCTCGTAGCCTTCGCGGCGCATGTTTTCCAGCAAGATGGTCAGGTGCAGTTCGCCGCGACCCATGACTTCAAACACACCTTCTTCGCCGGTTTCCTTCACGCGCAGAGCCACGTTGGACTGCAACTCCTTTTGCAGGCGGTCCCAGATCTGGCGGCTGGTGACGAACTTGCCCTCACGGCCGGCCAGCGGGCTGGTGTTGACGCAGAAGTTCATGGTCAGGGTCGGTTCATCGACCTTGAGCATGGGGAGCGGCGCCGGTTTGGTCGGGTCGGTGACGGTCACGCCAATGCCGATGTCGGCAATGCCGTTGATCAGCACGATTTCGCCCGGACCGGCTTCCGTGGTCTGCACGCGGTCCAAGCCCTGGAAGGTCAGGACCTGATTGATACGACCTTTGACGGACTTGCCATCCGGCCCTTCCATCACCAGCACGTCCATCATGGGCTTGATCGTGCCCTGGCTGATGCGGCCGACACCAATCCGCCCCACAAAGGACGAGAAATCGAGCGCAGAAATTTGCAGTTGCAACGGCGCTGCCGGATCGCCCTTTTGGGACGGCACATGCTTGAGCACGGTATTGAACAGGGCCGACATGTCGGGGCCCCACTGTTCGCCCGGCGCGCCCTCGTCCATCGACGACCAGCCGTTGATGCCGGAGGCGTAGACCACCGGGAAATCCAGCTGTTCATCGGTGGCGCCAAGCTTGTCGAACAGGTCAAAAGCGGCGTTGACCACGTGCTGGGGACGGGCACCGGGCTTGTCCACCTTGTTCACCACCAGGATGGGCTTGAGCCCCAGGGCCAGCGCCTTCTTGGTCACAAAACGGGTCTGGGGCATGGGGCCTTCCTGCGCGTCAATCAGCAGCACCACGCCGTCCACCATGGAAAGGGCGCGCTCCACTTCGCCGCCGAAGTCGGCGTGGCCGGGGGTATCGACGATGTTGATGTGCGTGCCTTCCCAGGTCACGGCGCAGTTCTTGGCCAGAATCGTGATGCCCCGCTCTTTTTCGATGGCATTGTTGTCCATCACGGTATCGACCACTTTCTCGTGTTCGGCAAAGGTGCCGGACTGGCGCAGCAATTGATCGACCATGGTGGTCTTGCCGTGGTCCACGTGGGCGATGATGGCGATATTGCGGATCTGTTTATGACTCATGTTTCACTTTCCAGGATTTGTTGGATTTCAATCGGGCTCAACAATCGCCCAGGTATCAGTTCGCCGGCCTTGACATGGGCGGTGCCCAGCAAGACCGGATGGGTGGGCGCCGCGCCGCTTGCAGGGCCGTACACGGCCACCTGCGCGTTGTCCGGCCAGGGACCGCGTCGGCGGACGCCGCTCAAAAATCTGCCCGCATTATCGCTGTCCAGCGTGACAGGCGTGTGATCGGCCAGCAGCGACTGCACCGGCAGCAGGCAGGCCAGTCGCTGCGCCTCCGTCATCGCCTCCAGCACCTCAAGCGTCACGCATTGCGACACCTCGAAGTTGCCGGTCGCCGTGCGGCGCAAGGCCGTCAGGTGGGCGCCGCAACCCAGCGCTTCGCCCATGTCTTCGCCCAGGGTCCGGATATAGGTTCCCTTGCTGCACTTCACCACCATCTTGATAGCTGGCGCTGATTTGTCTTCAATGGCCGGCGTCACTTCCAGCTTGAAAATCGTGACTCCGCGCGGCTCCCGTTCAATCTCGATGCCGGCGCGGGCGTACTCGTACAGGGCCTTGCCGTCCTTCTTCAGGGCGCTGTGCATGGGCGGCACCTGCCGGATCGGGCCGGTAAATCGGCGGGTGACCGCGCTCAAATCGGCGTCGCTAAACAGCACTTCCCGCTCCTGCAGCACCTCGCCTTCGGCATCCCCCGTGCTCGTCTTCACTCCCAGACGGGCCACGGCCTCATAGGTCTTGTCGGCGTCGAGGTGCAACTGGCTGAACTTGGTCGCGGCACCAAAGCACAGCGGCAGCACGCCGGTGGCCAGTGGATCGAGCGTGCCGGTGTGTCCGGCCTTCTCGGCCCGCAGCAGCCACTTGGCCTTCTGCAAAGCTTGGTTGCTGGACAGGCCCAACGGCTTGTCCAGCAAAAGCACCCCATGCACGGGGCGCCTGGGCACCCTCGTGCGCGGCGCAGTCATCGTCATTCCTCGTTCTTGGAACGCGAGGCGACCGCCTGGGCGATCAGGGCGTTCATGTCGGCCGCTTTTTCCGAGGTGCGGTCGAAAATAAAATGCAGCGTCGGCACGGTGTGGATGTGCAGGCGCTTGAACAGTCCGTTGCGCAGGAAGCCGGCCGCCTGGTTCAGGGCGTCCTGCGTTTTTTGGGGGTCGCCCAGCAACAGGCTGAAAAACACCTTGGCATGGGCGTAATCGGGGGTGACTTCCACCGCCTGGATCGTGACCATGCCCACCCGCGGATCCTTCAACTCGCGCGCGATCAACTCCGTCAGATCGCGCTGGATCTGATCGGCCACCTTGAAGGCGCGGTTCGGAGTGGTTGATTTCTTTGCGGGCATATCAAAAAGCTTGCCGGATTGGCGAGATGGGGCCCAGTGCTAGGCGCGCCGCCGCAGACAGTACGTGTGAAGTACGGCAAGGCGGCGCAACGACGCAATGGGGCCCATATCGTCAATCACAAAATGCGGGCGATTTCCTTGATTTCGAAGAACTCCAGCTGATCACCTTCTTTGACGTCGTTGTAGTTCTTGAGCTTGATACCGCACTCAAATCCTTCCTTGACTTCGCGCACGTCATCTTTCATGCGCTTGAGCGAATCGAGCTCACCGGTATAGATCACCACGTTGTCGCGCAGCAGGCGGAAATGCGCGCTGCGGGTGACATAGCCGGAGGTAACCATACAGCCGGCGACCGTCCCGATCTTGGAGGCCACGAACACAGTACGGATTTCGGCCGTACCGATGACTTCCTCCCTCTTCTCGGGTGCGAGCATGCCCGACATGGCCGCTTTCAATTCATCCACGGCGTCGTAGATGATGTTGTAGTAGCGGATGTCCACACCGTTGTGCTCGGCCAGCTTGCGCGCGCCGGCATCGGCCCGCGTGTTGAAGCCGATGATCACGGCCTTGGAGGCAATCGCGAGGTTCACGTCGGATTCGCTGATGCCACCCACGGCCGTATAGACCAACTGCACCTTGACTTCGTTGGTCGACAGCTTGAGCAGCGATTGCGCCAGCGCTTCCTGCGAGCCCTGCACGTCGGCCTTGACGATGATGGGCAGCATCTTCACTTCGCCGGCAGAGATGTCGGCGAACATGTTCTCCAGCTTGGCGGCCTGCTGCTTGGCCAGCTTGGTGTTGCGGAACTTGCCGGCGCGGTAGGTGGCAATTTCACGGGCACGACGCTCGTCGGTCATGACCATGAACTCGTCACCGGCTTGCGGCACTTCGGTCAGGCCCTGGATCTCCACGGGAATGGAGGGCCCGGCTGACTTGATGGACTTGCCATTTTCGTCCAGCATGGCACGTACGCGGCCATAAGTCTGACCGGCCAGCACCACGTCGCCGGTCTTGAGCGTACCGGTTTGCACCAGCACGGTCGCCACCGGACCACGACCCTTGTCGAGTTTGGCCTCGATCACCAGGCCCTTGGCCATGGCATCGACCGGAGCCTTGAGCTCCAGCACCTCGGCCTGCAACAGCACCTGTTCCAGCAGTGCGTCAATGCCCTGGCCGGTCTTGGCCGACACGGGCACGAAGGGCGAATCACCGCCGAACTCCTCGGGCACCACCTCCTCCACCACCAGTTCCTGCTTCACGCGGTCGGGGTTGGCATCGGGTTTGTCAATCTTGTTGATGGCCACCACGATCGGGACGCCGGCGGCCTTGGCATGCTTGATGGCCTCCCGCGTCTGCGGCATGACGCCGTCGTCGGCAGCCACCACCAGAATAACGATGTCGGTCGCCTGCGCACCACGGGCCCGCATGGCGGTAAACGCTTCATGGCCCGGGGTGTCGAGGAACGACACCATGCCGCGCGGCGTTTCCACGTGGTAGGCGCCGATGTGCTGCGTGATGCCGCCAGCCTCGCCAGAAGCCACCTTGGCGCGGCGGATGTAATCCAGCAGCGAGGTCTTGCCGTGGTCAACGTGACCCATGACCGTCACCACCGGCGCGCGCGGCAGCGATTCGGCATGCTGCTGCTGCACCTCTTCATCGGTGAAGGCTTCCGGGTCATCGAGTGCGGCCACGATGGCCTTGTGCCCCATCTCTTCCACCACGATCATCGCGGTGTCCTGATCCAGCGGCTGGTTGATGGTGACCATCTGGCCAAGCTTCATCAGGTGCTTGATGACCTCGGACGCCTTGACTGCCATCTTGTGTGCCAGTTCGCCCACGGTGATGGTTTCCGGCACATGCACCTCAATGATGCGCGCTTCTGCCGGCGCGGCCTGAACCTGTTCTTCCCGATGATCCCGATCATTGCCGCGCCGGCCCCTCGGGCCGCCACGCCAACTGCCGCGACCCACGCCGCCGCTGGTGTCACCCCGCGTCGGGATGGCCTTTTTCTTGGCCGGATCGCCTGCCCAGCTCGAAGACAGCTTGGCTGACTTGATTTCCTTGCCTGCACCGCCCGGGGCGGCTGCGGGCGCTGCCGTGGTACCGGGTCTGGCCGGGCGGGCGGGCGTGGTGCCGGCTGCAGGCTTGTGCAGCGTTCCCTTCATGCCCGCCTTGGCCGCGTCGACGGCCTTGGGTTCTTCTTTCTTGACGACCGGCGGCGGCGCCTTCTTGGCCGGTGCGGCCATCATGCTGCGGATGGCCGCGGCTTCGGCTTCAGCCTTGCGACGGCGGCCCGTCAGATCGGCCGCCCGGGCCGTCTCTTCGTCCGCACGGACTTTGGATTCGGCCACTGCTTTGGCGCGCGCATCGACCAGCGCCTTGGCCTGGGCATCGCTTTGGGCGGCTGCTTCGGCGCTGGCTTCCTGGCTGGCGGGTGCGGCCTGCGCTTGTTTCGCAGCAGCGGCTTCGGCGGCGGCTTTCTCGGCCGTATCACGCTCGCGCGCTTCCTGCTCTTCACGCTGGCGGCGGCGTTCGACCAATTCTTCTTCCTGCCGGCGAATCAGTTCAGCCTGGCGGCGCGCTTCTTCCTCGCGCCTGGCGAGTTCGGCGTTGTCAATGACTGGAGCCGCCGGACTTTCGACCTGCACTTCCAGTTCCGGCTCGGGTGTGACGACATCGGCCGCCTCGCTACCCTCATCGCGGCGCACGAAAGTGCGCTTCTTGCGCACTTCGACCTGGATGGTGCGGGCCTTGCCCGTTGCATCGGCCTGCTTGATTTCACTGGTGGACTTCTTGAGCAGCGTGATTTTCTTGCGCTCCGGGCTGGCAGTGCCGTGACTGGCCTGCAGGTAGCCCAGCAAGCGCTGCTTGTCCGAATCCGTCAAGGGATCGGTCGCGGCCGATTTGGCCACGCCAGCCGCCTTGAGTTGTTCAAGCAGCGTTTCGGTTGATTTTTTGAGTTCGGTTGCGAACTCGGCGACGGTCGTACTGGACATTTGTTGTGTAACCTTTCATAACCGTCACTCTTGAGAAGCGGCTTCATTGGTAAACCAATGCTCGCGCGCCTTCATGATGATGGCTTTGGCTTCATCCGCAGACTGGCCGGTAATTTCGGTGAGTTCGTCCACGGCCAGATCGGCCAAGTCATCCAGCGTGTGGACGCCGCTTTCAGCCAGCTTGGCAATCAGCTCCGGGGTCAGCCCCTTGAGGTCACGCAAATCCTGCGACACTTCTTCCACGCTCTCCTCGCGGGCGATTTCCATCGTCAGCAGGGCATCCTTGGCACGGGCGCGCAGTTCATTGACGGTATCTTCGTCAAAGCTCTCGATCTCCAGCATCTCCTGCAGCGGCACGTAGGCCACTTCTTCGAGGCTGGTGAAGCCTTCGGAGATCAGGATATCGGCGATTTCCTCGTCCACATCGAGCTTTTCCATGAACAGCTTGCGCCCAGAACCGGTCTCATCCGCCTGCTTCTGGGCCGACTCGGCCGCGTCCATGATGTTGATCTTCCAGCCGGTCAGATCGGAAGCCAGGCGCACGTTCTGACCGCCACGGCCGATCGCGATGGCCAGGTTTTCCTCGTCCACCACCACGTCCATGGCGTGGCGTTCTTCATCGACCACAATGGAAGAGACGTTGGCCGGAGCCAGCGCACCGATCACGAACTGGGCCGGGTCCTCGCTCCACAACACGATGTCCACCCGCTCGCCAGCGAGCTCGTTGGTGACGCCGTTGACGCGGGTGCCGCGCACGCCGACGCAGGTGCCGATCGGGTCCACGCGCTTGTCGTGCGACAGCACGGCAATCTTGGCGCGGGAACCGGGGTCGCGGGCGCAGGATTTGATCTCCAGCAGGCCCTGCTCGATCTCGGGCACTTCCTGGCGGAACAGCTCGATCATGAATTCGGGGGCCGAGCGCGACAGGATGATGGGCGCACCGCGCAGGGTGAGGTCCACGTCCATGATCATGGCGCGCACGCGGTCACCGGTGCGAAGATTTTCCTTCGGGATCATCTCGCCGCGACGCAGGCGGCCTTCCACGCGGCCGCTCTCGACGATGATGTCGCCCTTGTCCATGCGCTTGACGGTGCCGACGAAGATCTTGTCGCCGCGCGACATGAAGTCATTGAGCAGCATTTCGCGCTCGGCATCGCGGATCTTCTGCAGGATCACCTGCTTGGCCGCCATGGCGCCGATCCGACCGATCGGCACGGATTCGATGGATTCCTCGATGTATTCATCGACCTCGATGTCAGGGATCTGATCCCTGGCTTCGAACAGCAGGATTTCCTGGTCTGGCAACTGCAGGCCGGCCTCGTCGGGCACGACATGCCAGCGGCGGAAAGTCTCGTAATTGCCGCTATCGCGATCAATGGCCACGCGGATATCCACGTCGCCTTCATAAAGCTTCTTTGTAGCCTGCGCCAGTGCCGCCTCAACAGCACCGAACACCACGTCACGCTCAACATTTTTTTCGCGTGAAATGGCTTCCACCAGCATCAACAATTCGCGATTCATGCCTTTACCCTCCGTAACCAGTCGAGAAGAACAGGTTCTCCACCCGTTCCCGCCAAAACTCTAATCAAAGCCAACCTCAAACTCAACCCAGCGCAGCCGGGATCACGCCCGCCCGCCGCCACCTCAAGACCCATCCGCCTCCGGGACGCCGCGCCCCTTGAAACTGACGATCGGCGCCAACCGCGCCTCGCGCAATTCATCCAGCTTGAAACCCAGCGCCTGCAACGCCGGCGGCGCACGCTTCTTGCTGACGCGCTGCCCGGGCTTCGGGGGCGGCTCGTCGCTCCAGACGATTTGCCAGCCCGGCACCCCGTCGGCGCCCCGCACCCGCTCCAGCGTGCCGCGGAATTTCTTCCGATTGGCACTCACCTGCCCGGCCGCAGCCAGCCCGATGGGCGCCTTGAGCGTGATGTCGACCACATGACCGGCAAAACGCTCGAAATCCTTCTCATGCCGCAAGGGCCGATCGATACCGGGCGAAGACACCTCCAGCCGCTTGTACTCGACCCCGTCCACCTCCAGCGCAAACTGCAACTGGCGCGTGACCTTTTCGCAATCCTCAACGTTCACGAACTGTTCGACACCCGCCTGCGGGTCCCAGGGCAGATCAATCGTGACGCGCAGCAAACCACCGGCGGATCGATCGATCTCCACCAGGTCATAACCCAGTCCGGTCACGATTTGTTCAACGATTTCCTGTAACGCCACGGATGCCACTCGAACTCTGTTGCTGCCCGCAAATTCAGGCCAAAACCAGCACACGAAAAACGATCGACCAAAAAAAACGGGCGGTTGGTACCCGCCCGTTTGGTCGTGAGCTTTGGATTGTACCTTAAAACCAGGCTAAGTGCCTTGATTTTCAAAGGAATTTAACCGGCGCTGGCCACCAGGGTGCGCGTATACGGATGCACTGGCGCATCCAGTATTTGGTAAATGGGGCCGGACTCGACAATTTCACCGTCCTTCATGACGATCACCTCGTGCGCCATGGCCCGGATCACGTCCACGTCATGGGTGATCAGCAGGTAACTCAGGCCCCGCTCCCGCTGCAGGCGCTGCAGCAACTGCAGCACCTGCTTCTGGATGGTCACGTCCAGCGCGCTGGTCGGCTCGTCCAGCACGATCAGGCTCGGTTCGATGATCAGGGCGCGCGCAATCGCCAGCCGCTGGCGCTGCCCGCCGGAAAACTCATGCGGGTAGCGCTGCAGCAGGCCGGGAAACTGCGCCTGGCTCATGCCCACCTCCTCCAGGGCCTGAATCACCCGCCGCTGCCGCTCCTGAACGGACAGCGTTGGCGCATGCACCAGCAAGCCCTCGCCCACGATTTCCTCCACCGTCAGGCGTGGCGACAGGGAGGAAAACGGGTCCTGGAACACCACCTGCACCTGCCGGCGCAGCGCCCGGTTGGTGGAACGGTGTTGGCCCCAGGCCTGGTTGACCACCCGCAACTCGCCCGCGAAGGGCTGCAGGCCGAGCGCCGCCAGCGCCAGGGTGGTCTTGCCGGAACCGGATTCCCCGATCACCCCCAGCGTCTGCCCGGCGGCCAGCTTGAACGTGGCGTCGCGCACCGCCAGGAATTTCCCGTGGCGGAACCAGCCGCGCAGGCCCGGCAGCGGGGTCGGGTAGCCGACCTGCAGCTGGCGGGCCTGCAGGATCGGTACGGCGCCGGGTTCAGTTGGCCGCTCCAGCACATCGCGCACCGGCTTGCTGTCCACCAGCCGTTGCGTGTAGCTGTGCTGGGGCCGGGCAAACACCTCGGCCACCGGCCCCTGTTCGACCAGGTAGCCGTTTTCCATGACCAGCACGCGCTCGGAAAAACGGCGCACCAGGTTCAGGTCGTGCGTGATCATCAGCACCGCCATGCCGTTCTTCTGCTGCAACTGGTCCAGCAGGTCCAGGATCTGGCCGCGCAGGCTCACGTCCAGCGCCGTGGTGGGCTCGTCGGCCAGCAGCAGCCGGGGCTGGCAGGCCAGCGCCATGGCGATCATGGCGCGCTGGCGCTGCCCGCCGCTCAACTGGTGCGGAAAGGCATTGACGCGCCGCTGCGGCTCGGGAATGCCGGTATCGGCCAGCAGTTCGATGGCCCGCCGGATGGCCTGCGGCCGGCTCAGCCCCATCTTGAGCTCCAGCACTTCGGCAATCTGGTCGCCCACGGTGAACAGCGGGTTGAGCGCCGTCATCGGTTCCTGGAAGATCATGGCGATGTCCTGGCCCCGGATGGCGCGCAATTCCCGCTCTGAGAGGGACAGCAGATCACGCCCGCCCGCCGAGGGCTGGGGGCCGAAAAAGCTCGCCGTCCCGGTGATGGCGGCATCCTGCACCAGCCGCAACAGGCTCAGGGCCGTGACGGTCTTGCCCGAACCGGATTCACCCACCAGGGCCAGCTTCTCGCCGGGGGCAATGCTGAAGTCGATGCCATGCACCACTTCCTTGGCGCCGAAAGCCACCCGCAGGTCGTTCACCTTCAGAAGCGGGGTAGTCATTTCTCGGTTTTCCTCGGATCCAGCGCGTCGCGCAAGGCGTCGCCCATGAAGGTCAGCAGCAGCAGCGTGATCACCAGCAAGGCAAAGGTCGAGAGCGAGATCCACCAGGCGTCGATGTTGTTCTTGCCCTGCGCCAGCAGTTCGCCCAGCGAGGGGGTGCCCGGCGGCACGCCCAGGCCGAGAAAGTCCAGCGAGGTCAGCGCCAGGATGGCCGCGCTCATGCGGAACGGCAGGAAGGTCACCACGGGGGTGAGGCTGTTGGGCAGCAGGTGGCGCCAGATGATCTGCCAGTTCGACAGCCCCATGGCCCGTGCGGCGCGCACATAGTCGAGCTGCCGGTTGCGCAGGAATTCGGCGCGCACGTAGTCGGACAGGCCCATCCAGCCAAACAGGCTGAGCAGCGCCAGCAGCAGGCCGATGCTGGGGTCGAACATGGCGGCGAAGATGATCAGCAGGTACAACTCGGGCATGGAGCTCCAGATCTCGATGAAGCGCTGGAACAGCAGGTCGGTCTTGCCGCCAAAAAAGCCCTGCACCGCCCCGGTGATGATGCCCAGCACCACGCCGATGGCGGTCAGCGCCAGCGCGAACAGCACCGAGATGCGAAAACCGTAGATCAGCCGCGCCACCACGTCGCGCCCGCGGTCGTCGGTGCCCAGCCAGTTCTCCCGGGTCGGGGCCGAGGGCGTGGGCTCCTTGGCAAAGTAGTTGATGGTGCTGTGGTGATAGGGGTTGATCGGGTACAGCGCCCAGTTGCCGGGCTTGGCGAACTGCTGCTGGATGAAGGGATCGAGGTAGTCGGTCGGGGTCTGGAAATCACCGCCGAAGGTGGTTTCCGGCACGTTGCTGAGGATGGGCAGGTACCAGTGGCCGTTGTAGCGGGCCAGCAGCGGCTTGTCATTGGAGATCAGCTCGGCACCCAGGCTGAGCACGAACAGGGCGCAGAACAGGGTCAGGCTCCAGAAACCGAGCCGGTTGCGCTTGAAACGCTGCCAGGCGCGCTGCGAAGGAGACAGGGACACCACACTCATGCCAAGTACTCCAGCAGGCAATCACGGGGTCTTAAGCGGGAAATGCCGTGGAACCGGCTTCGCCGGGCCACTGGCGTTGCCCCCCTGGGGGGGAGGCGGCCGCAGGCCGTTTCGGGGGGGTTAGTCAAATTTGACACGGGGATCGACCCAGACATAACAAAGGTCGGAAATCAGCTTGGTCACCAGGCCGATCAGGGTGAACAGATAGAGCGTGCCCAGCACCACCGGGTAATCGCGCCGGATCACCGATTCGTAGGACAGCAGGCCCAGGCCGTCGAGTGAAAACAGGGTTTCGATCAGCAGCGAGCCGGTAAAAAAAGCCCCGATGAAGGCCGAAGGAAACCCGGTCACGATCGGGATCAGCGCATTGCGAAACACATGCTTCCACAGCACCCGGCGCTCTTCCAGCCCCTTGGCCCGGGCCGTCAGCACGTATTGCTTGCGGATCTCCTCCAAAAAGGCGTTCTTGGTCAACATGGTGGTGACGGCAAAGGCGCCCAGCACGCTGGCCGTGATCGGCAGCGTGATATGCCAGAGGTAGTCCACCACCTTGGCCCCCCAGCTCAAGGTGTCCCAGTTGCTGGAAGTCAGGCCGCGCAGCGGGAACCACTGCAGTTGCCCGCCGAAGATCACCAGCAGCGCCACGCCCAGCACAAACCCCGGAATGGCATAGCCCACCAGCACGATCAGGCTGGTCAGGGTGTCGAAGCGGGTGCCGGCCCGCACCGCCTTGGCGATGCCCAGCGGCACCGAGATCACATAGCTCAGGAAAAAGGTCCACAGCCCCAGGCTGATGGAAACGGGGAGCTTTTCCTTGACCAGTTGCCACACATCCTTGGGATAGAAAAAGCTCTTGCCCAGGTCAAAGCGGGCAAACTGGCCCAGCATCTGGAAGAAGCGCTCGGGCGCCGGTTTGTCGAAGCCGTAGAAGGCGCGGATTTCGGCAATCCGCGCCGCATCCACGCCCTGGCGGCCGCGGTAGCCAGCGCCGGCGGTGGCGGCACCCTCCCCGCCGCTGTCGCGCCCCTGCAGTTGGGCCACCATCTGCTCGACCGGGCCGCCCGGCACGAACTGGATGACGACAAAGGTCAGCAGCAGCACACCCAGCAGGGTCGGAACCATCAGCAGCAAACGCTTGAGGATGTAGGCCAGCATGGCTAGTTCGCCCCTTTCGCGAAGGCGGCCCGATTGGCGGGTGAGGCCCACCAGACGGACGTGACCCAATTCTCGGGCTGGTAATAGCGCGGCGTGACGGCCGGTTGCTCGAAGCGCCCGGCGCGGTAGGCCACCCGGTGGATGCCGCTGTACCAGTGCGGCACGGCGTAGTGGCCGTGGCGCAGCACCCGGTCGAGCGCACGCACCCGGGCCACCAGTTCCGGCCGGGTCTTCGCCGAGATCACTTTGTCCAGCAGGGCATCCACCGCCGGGCTTTTCAGGCCGATGACATTGCTGGAGCCTTCGATATCGGCGGCTTTGGAGCCATAGCGCTCCAGCAACTCGGTGCCGGGTGCCTCGCTGCCCACCAGCCGGTTGCTGATGACCTCGAAATCGAACACGTCCAGGCGCTTTTGCAGGATGGCGAAGTCGATCACCTTGTAGTTCACGGCGATGCCGAGCTTCTCCAGGTTCTTGGCATAGGGCGTCACCACCCGCCCCATGGAGCCGGAGCTGTCGAGGAACTCGATGGTGAAGGGCTCGCCCTGGGCATTGCGCAGCGCGTCGTCGCGGTAGGTCCAGCCGGCCTGGGCCAGCAGGTCGCGGGCACGACGCAGGTTGTCGCGCAACGTGTGGCCGGAAGCCGGGTCCAGGCTGGTAAAGGGCGGCTGCGGCACGTCCTCGGTGAACACCTCCGGCGGCAGCTGGCTACGCAGCGGCTCGAGCAGCGCCAGCTCGGCCGGGGTGGGTTTGCCGGTGGCCTCGAAGTCGCTACCCACGAAGTAGCCCCGGACCCGGGTGTAGGCGTTGTAGAACAGCTGCCGGTTGAGCCACTCGAAGTCCATGGCCAACTCAATAGCTTCGCGCACCCGGACATCCTGGAACTTCGGCTTGCGCAGATTGAACAGAAAACCCTGGAAATCGCCGGCGTTGCCGTGTTTCAGTTCCTTCTTGATCAGCACGCCGGTATCGAAAGCCCGCCCGGTGTAGGCCCGGGCCCATTCGCGGGCGATGAAGGCCTGGATGTAGTCGAACTCGCCGGCCTTGAAGGCTTCGAGCTGGGCCGTGTTGTCCGTGTAGATCTTGTAGGTGATACGGTCGAAATTGAACATGCCACGGCGCACGTTGAGGTCGCGCGCCCAGTAGTCCGGGTCGCGCTCGTAGCTGATGTCCTTGCCAAAATTGACCTTGCCGATGCGGTAGGGGCCGCTGCCGATCGGCGTGTCGGTGACGATCTGGTCCAGGGGTTTGCCATCGCCCCACTTGCGGCTGAACACCGGCAGGCTGCCGGCGATCAGCGGCAGCTCGGCATTGACTCTTCTGAAGCCAAAGCGCACGACGCGCTCGCCCAGCACCGTCACGCCGCTGATCTCGCCAAAAATCGTGCGGTACTGCGGCGCCGCTTCCTGCGAGGTGAGCCGGTCGAACGAGTGCTTCACATCGGCCGCCAGCACCGGGTCGCCATTCTGGAACCGGGCCATCGGATTGAGGGTGAACACGGCCGACAGGCGATCCGGCGCCACCGTGACATCCTGCGCCAGCAGACCGTAGGCCGTGGTCGGTTCGTCCAGCGTGCCGGTCAACAGGGTCTCGAACACAAAGCCGACCAGGCTGGGCGGTGCGCTGCCCTTGAGGGTGAACGGGTTGTATTTGTCAAAGTTCGACAGGCGGCTGGGCGACACCAGCGAGATTTCCCCGCCCTTGGGGGCATCCGGCCTGACGTAATCGAAATGCGCGAACCCCGGCCGGTACTTGATGTCGCCAAACTGGGCGTAGGCATGGCCGGCCCAGGCCGGAACGGCGCAAAGCAGGGAAATCAAAAAATAGCAAATCCGCATGCGACAATTCTGCACACATTTCAAACGTGAGAAAAATATGGGTTTCCTGACTGGCAAAAAATTCCTGATCACCGGCGTTCTCAGCAACCGCTCCATCGCCTACGGCATTGCCAAGGCCTGCCATGCGCAGGGTGCGGAACTGGCCTTCAGCTACGTGGGTGAGCGTTTCAAGGAGCGCATCACCGAATTCGCCGCCGATTTCGGCTCCACGCTCATCTTCGACTGCGATGTGGGGGACGATGCCCAGATCGACCAGTTGTTCAAGGATCTCTCCAGCCACTGGCCCCAATTCGACGGCTTCGTGCACAGCATCGGTTTCGCCCCGCGCGAGGCGATTGCCGGCAACTTCCTGGACGGCCTGTCGCGCGAGAACTTCCGGATTGCCCACGATATCAGCGCCTACAGCTTCCCGGCCATGGCCAAGGCGGCCCTGCCCTATCTCAGGGACAAATCGGCCCTGCTGACCTTGAGCTACCTGGGTTCCCTGCGCGCCATCCCGAACTACAACACCATGGGCCTGGCCAAGGCCAGCCTGGAAGCCTCGGTGCGCTACCTGGCCGAAGCCGTGGGCCACCTGCCGGACGGCCGCAGCATGCGCGTCAACGGCATCAGCGCCGGCCCGATCAGGACGCTGGCGGCCAGCGGCATCAAGGATTTCGGCAAACTGCTCAATGTGGTGGCCAATGCCTCGCCGATCCGGCGCAACGTGACCATCGAGGATGTCGGCAACGTGGCCGCCTTCCTGCTCAGCGACCTGGCCTCGGGCATGAGCGCCGAAATCACCTATGTGGACGGCGGCTTCAGCCAGACCGCCGTGGCGGTCGTTGACGCCTGACCAAGCGTAATAACAGCTTGCAGCCATTACCCGGCAAGCGCGGCAAGCTCCAAAATCAATCGCCAAAAACAAAAACGCCCTGCAGATTGCAGGGCGTTTTGTTGGGTGTGACGGGTCTTCAACCCTTGACGCAATCGGCGAAGTAGTGCTTCTTGCCGTCTTCGCCCACCACTTCCACCAGGCCGTGAATGTCGGTCTCGAAGCCCGGGCACTGGGTATTGAATTCGCGTGCGAACTTGAGGTAGTCCACGATCTTCTTGTTGAAGACTTCGCCCGGAATCAACAGCGGAATGCCGGGCGGATACGGCGTGACCAGGCCCACGGTGATGCGCCCTTCGAGCTTGTCGATCTCCACTCTTTCAGTACTGCGATGGGCAATATGGGAATAAGCGTCGCTCGGTTTCATGGCCGGCGTCAGGTCGCTCAGGTACATCTCGGTGGTCAGGCGCGCGATGTCGTACTTGGCGTAGAGCTCGTGGATGTGCTGGCACAAGTCCTGCAGGCCCATACGCTCGTAGCGCGGGTGCTTCTGGCAGAACTCGGGCAGGATGCGCCACATCGGCTGGTTCTTGGCGTAGTCGTCCTTGAACTGCTGCAGCGCAGTCAGCAAGGTGTTCCAGCGGCCTTTGGTGATGCCGATGGTGAACATGATGAAAAAGCTGTACAGGCCGGTCTTCTCCACCACCACGCCGTGCTCGGCCAGGTACTTGGTCACGATGGAGGCCGGAATGCCGGTCTTGTCGAACTTGCCGTCCAGATTGAGACCGGGCGTGACGATGGTGGCCTTGATCGGGTCCAGCATGTTGAAGCCGTCGGCCAGTTGGCCGAAGCCGTGCCACTTGCTGCCGTTCTTGGCGCTGCGGCCGTCGCTGCGGATCACCCAATCCTCGGCAACGCCCAGGCCTTCCTCCAGCAGGTTATCCGGCCCCCAGACCTTGAACCACCAGTCCTTGCCGTATTCCTCGTCGATCTTGCGCATGGCGCGGCGGAAGTTGAGCGATTCCATGATGCTCTCTTCCACCAGCGCGGTGCCGCCGGGCGGCTCCATCATCGCCGCTGCCACGTCGCAGCTGGCGATGATGCTGTACTGCGGGCTGGTGCTGGTGTGCATCAGATAGGACTCGTTGAAGAGGTGGTGGTCCAGCTTGGTGTTTTCCGAATCCTGCACCAGCACATGGCTGGCCTGGCTGATGCCGGCCAGCAGCTTGTGAATCGACTGCGTGGCATAGACCATCGAATTCTTCGGGCGCGGGCGATGCTTGCCCATCGCATGGTAGGAATAGTAGAACGGATGGAAGGCGGCGTGCGGCAGCCAGGCTTCATCGAAATGCAGGTTGTCGACGTAGCCGTCCAGCATGCCCTTGATGGTTTCGGTGTTGTAGAGCACGCCGTCATAGGTCGATTGCGTGAGCGTCAGGATGCGCGGCTTGATGGCCGACGTATCCACCCCCTTGAGCAGCGGGTTGGCCTTGATCTTGGCCTGTATGGTCGCTGGTTCGAACTCGCTTTTCGGGATCGGTCCGATGATGCCGAAGTGGTTGCGGGTGGGCTTGAGGAAGACCGGAATCGCCCCGGTCATGATGATGGCGTGCAGGATGGACTTGTGGCAGTTGCGGTCCACCACCACCACGTCGCCCGGCGCCACCGTGTGGTGCCACACCATCTTGTTGGAGGTGCTGGTGCCGTTGGTGACGAAGTAGCAGTGGTCGGCATTGAAGATGCGCGCGGCGTTGCGCTCGCTCTCGCCAATGGCGCCGTTGTGGTCCAGCAGCTGGCCCAGTTCTTCCACCGCGTTGCAGACGTCGGCGCGCAGCATGTTCTCGCCGTAGAACTGGTGGTACATCTGGCCCACCGGGCTTTTCAGGAAGGCCACGCCGCCGGAATGGCCCGGGCAGTGCCAGGAATAGGAGCCATCCTCGGCGTAATCGAGCAGCGCCTTGAAGAACGGCGGCTGCACGCCCTCCAGGTAGCTCTTGGCCTCGCGGATGATGTGGCGCGCCACGAACTCGGGCGTGTCCTCGAACATGTGGATGAAGCCGTGCAGCTCGCGCAGGATGTCGTTGGGCAGGTGGCGCGAGGTCTTGGTTTCGCCATAGATATACAGCGGCACGTCGGCGTTCTTGCGGCGCACTTCCTCGATGAAGGTGCGCAGGTTCAGCACCGCCGGGTCCAGGTCCGGGCCGGGCGTGAATTCCTCGTCGTCGATCGAGAGGATGAAGGCGCTGGCGCGCGACTGTTGCTGGGCAAATTGGGAGAGATCGCCGTAGCTGGTGACGCCCAGCACCTCGAAGCCCTCGGCCTCGATGGCCTGCGCCAGCGCCCGGATCCCCAGCCCCGAGGTGTTCTCGGAGCGGAAGTCTTCGTCGATGATGACAATGGGGAAGCGAAATTTCATTAAAAACTCCAACCAGGGGCGCAGGGGGAAAAAAGAAAAGCAGGCGCGAAGTGTAATGACTTTTTGCCCCAGAATGTGGCTATCGCAACACTGACAGGACGACATGACTGATTCAACCCTCTGGTGGCTGCTGGCAGGCGCGGCCATCGTCCTTGAATTGCTGACCGGCACTTTCTACCTGCTGATGCTGGCCACCGGCCTGGTCGCTGGCGCCCTGGCCGCCCATGCCGGGGCGACCCTCGCCGTGCAAATCGTGGCGGCGGCCGTGATCGGCGGCGGCGCGGTCATGGGCTGGAACCTGTTCCGCAAGAAAAATGCCGCCGGTACCCGGGCGGGCGCCAACCCCGATGTCAATCTGGACATCGGCGAGACCGTGTACGTCGACTCCTGGCAGCCTGATGGCAGCACCAGCGTCAAATACCGCGGTGCACAGTGGAAGGCCGTGCATGCCACCGGTGCCCTGCCCTCCCATGGTGCGCACCGCATCGTGGAAGTACGGGGCAGCCAGCTCGTCATCGAAAAACGCGAACCCTGATCTTTACCCCCAAGAAAGACCCTCATGGAAATTGCCATCATCCTTTTTGTCATTGCCGCCCTCTTCATCTCCCGCTCCATCAAAATCGTGCCCCAGCAGAGCGCCTGGGTCGTGGAGCGGCTGGGCAAATACCATGGCTACCTCCCGCCCGGCTTGAATTTCATTTTCCCCTTCATTGACAAGATCGCTTACAAGCACAGCCTGAAGGAAGTCCCGCTGGACGTGCCCAGCCAGATCTGCATCACCCGCGACAACACGCAGCTACAGGTGGACGGCATCCTGTATTTCCAGGTGACCGACCCGATGCGCGCCAGCTACGGCTCCTCCAACTACATCGTGGCCGTGACGCAGCTGGCCCAAACCTCCCTGCGCAGCGTGATCGGCAAGCTGGAGCTCGACAAGACCTTCGAGGAGCGCGACATCATCAACGCCCAGGTGGTCCAGGCCATCGACGAGGCGGCGCTGAACTGGGGCGTCAAGGTGCTGCGCTACGAGATCAAGGACCTGACCCCGCCCAAGGAAATCCTGCACGCCATGCAATCGCAAATCACCGCGGAGCGGGAAAAGCGCGCCCTGATTGCCGCGTCCGAAGGCCGCCGCCAGGAGCAGATCAACATCGCCACTGGCGAGCGCGAAGCCTTCATCGCGCGTTCCGAAGGCGAAAAGCAGTCGATCATCAACAAGGCTCAGGGTGAGGCGGCATCTATCACCGCAGTCGCGCAAGCCACCGCCGGCGCCATCGAGCGCGTGGCCGCCGCCATTCGCCAGCCCGGCGGCGACCAGGCCGTGCAGCTCAAGGTGGCCGAAAAAGCCGTGGAAGCCTACAGCCGGGTTGCCGCTGATTCCACTACCACCCTGATCGTGCCGGGCAATATGACCGAGGTGTCGGCACTGATCGCCTCGGCCATGACGTTGGTGCGCCAAGGCAAGGCCTGACTGAGCGGCAGGCGGGATTGCTCGAAATTCGTCTTGCGCGAATTTCTCGGGGCTGCGCCCCCGCGCTACGCGCGTCCGAAAACAGTCCCCCGGACTGTCTTCGAGCGAACCGTGCGGGTTCTCACCCACCTCATCCGCAAAAAACAAAACCCCGCCGAGGCGGGGTTTTGTTTTTTTTGGCGGAGCAGGCGTCTTTGGATCACAAATTCCAAGAAATCCGAAGAAGTCCAACGCTCTTTTTAAATCAAGCACTTAAGAGAAAGCCGTGGCGACAGCTATGACAACGCCTTGGCCGAGACCATCAATGGGCTGTACAAGACCGAGTAATCCACCGGCGCGCGCCTTGGAAGACCTGGGAGGCGGTGGAACGGCCACCCTGGAATGGGTGGAAGTCCAGAACGATGGTGGATCGCTATGCCAAATTTGCGACAGAGAACCTGTTGTCTGCGGCGTCTCGAATTGAGCGCAGGAGAAGTGGACGGAACGTGATTTCTTTGTCACGTTTTAGTCACGGTCAGCAATGAAAAAGGGCCTGCACTCACGTGCAAACCCTTATCAAATATGGCTCCTCGACCTGGGCTCGAACCAGGGACCTACGGATTAACAGTCCGGCGCTCTACCAACTGAGCTATCGAGGAACAAGCTTTAAATTATAGCGTGTTTTTCTATGACTTCGCTTGTCTGGCGTGCGAAACATGGAGAGCAGCAGGAGCTGCTTGTTTGCAGCGACGCAGGAATTCATCATGCGATTTTGGAGTGGTGGGTCCTGACAGATTCGAACTGTCGACCTACGGATTAAGAGTCCGCTGCTCTACCAACTGAGCTAAGAACCCACTATTGATATTTTGCCATACATTGCGCCGGACGCGGCCTGCCCTGGATCAGAAAAATAAAAAGCCCGCTATCGAAACGATAGCGGGCTTCCTGATGGATTTTGGTAGGACGTGCGGGATTCGAACCTGCGACCAACGGATTAAAAGTCCGCTGCTCTACCAACTGAGCTAACGTCCCAACAGCACTTGGCAAATATGATTTATGTCATCTTGCCAAGCCTTAAATTATAACGTCATTTTTTTATTTTCTTTAGCCACGAAGAGAAATTTGATTCAAAACCCATCCCGCTGCGCATTGACCAAAAGTAGCGGTGACCGACACCAGCGAGCCATAGCCGCTGCAGTTGAGGGAGCCATCGCCTTCAACCGCGCAACTGGCATCGGGCGGGCTGACCGCTTCGCGACTGAAGACACAAGCAATGCCGATCTTGCGGCCTTCACGGGCGGCGCCGTGCTCCTTGCGCAGACGATAGCGGAGCTGGGCCAGCAGAGGATCATGCGTGGTGTTGCTCAGGTCCTCGATGTCCACCTTGTGCGCCAGGCGCTTGCCTCCGGCGGCACCCACGGAGATGAAGATGGCTTGGCTTTTGAGCGCCCAGGCCGCCATCGCCGTCTTGGCCCGGACCTGGTCGCAGGCGTCGATCACGGCATCAACGCCCGCCGGCAGCAGATCAGGCCAATTGCCAGGCTCGACGAACTCTTCCACGCAAAGAACCTCGCAATCCGGGTTGATCTGGGCAATCCGGTCCCGCATGGCCAGCACCTTGGCCTGCCCCAGCGTGGATTCGAGCGCATGAATCTGGCGATTGATGTTGGATTCGGACACGTGATCCAGGTCGATCAGCGTCAGGCACCCGACACCGCTGCGCGCCAGGGCTTCGACCGCCCAGGAACCAACACCGCCGACGCCGATCACCGCGACATGGGACGCGCGAATCCGCTGCGCACCCGACACGCCGTAAAGACGGGCCAGGCCACCAAAACGTCGCTCAGCGTCCATGCGGGAACTTCCGGGTGCCAGAGCTCGCCCTGGCTCAGGCCATGCGCTCAAGGCGCCACATCTGGTATTTGAATGCAGCCACGGCCCCCGCCACGATGGCCGCAAGCGCTACAAAGCTTGTAGCACCCAGGGTTGACACCCCGGTCAGTCCCTGCCCGATGGTGCAGCCCATGGCGGTGACGCCGCCCACGCCCATCAACACCGCCCCCACCAGGTGATTGGCCACGTCTTCGGTGCCACCAAAACCTTCCCAGCGGAACGTGCGGCCCCACAGCGCCATCAAGGCGGAGCCGGCAATGACGCCGCCGACCGAGACGACGCCCAGGGTAAGGACCTTGCTCTTGTCGCTGAAGAACAGCAGCCAGTCCAGGGCGTAGGCGACTGGCGCCACGAAGCTCATCGCTTCGGACCGACCGGAATTGGTCGCCAGGAAAACTTCATTCAGCGTTTCGGGGTGTTCGGACACAAAGCCCAGATGGCCACTGACCCACCACATGGCCACGATGATGGCGCCGATGCCCAGGCCACCGACCAGATTGTCGGCCCGGCAAAATTCGGGGCCGGTGAGCGCCCAGACCATGAGCGCCCCACCCAGGGCCAGGCCCAGTACCAGGCCAGTGATGGCCGGCTTGAGACCGAAGGCCGCCGCCGCCAGATGCGGCAGGTTGGCTATGGTTGAGAATTCAACGGCCACTTGATCCACCGTAGCGACGCGCAGCACGGCGGTGATGCCCTTGAGGGTGGCAAAGGCTGCCAGCCCCATGACCAGCAGCACCACCAGCGATTTCAGGCTGCCGCCGCCCACCCTCACCAGCGTCTTGCTGCCACAACCCGAGGCCAGCACCATGCCGAAGCCGAACAGGCTGCCGCCGACAAGGGCCGACAGCCAGAGCCAGCGATTGCTGGCGTGAATGGTTTTGGTGGGGTCGATGAGGCCGGTATACGCCAAGGCCGCAAAGCCGATCATGGCCACACCCATGGCCAGTCCCCACTGGCGCATGCGCGTCCAGTCCCCCATGTTGACCACATCACTGACAGCCCCCATGGTGCAAAAATGGGTGCGTTGCGTGATGGCGCCGAAAATAACGGAGAGCACAAAGGCCGCACTCAACACCTGCGTGTTGAGTGCGGACAGGTCAGAAACTTGCATGCCCGGATTTTAGGGCATCGGACCTGTCTTATTTGAGGCGGGCCAGGCGCTCCTTGGCTGCCGCTGCCGCTTCCGACTGGGGATAGGCCTTGACCAGTTCATCGAGCGTCTTGCGAGCGGCCTTGATGTCCTTGAGTTCGACCTGGCAATTGGCAATCGACAGCACCGCCTCGGGCGCACGCAGGTGATCCGGCGCCTGCGTCAGCAGGGTGCGGAAGTTTTGCACCGCTTCCTTGTAGTCACGCGTCGCATACTGGGCATTGCCGAGCCAGAAAAAGGCGGACGGCGAGTAGCCGCTCAAGGGGTAATGTTTGAGAAAATCGACGAAGGCAACCTGTGCCGCGGAGAAATCACCCTTGCGGAATACGCCCAAGGCGGCTTCAAATTCCCGCTTCTCGGCCTGTTCGACCGAGAACTCACGGCCGTCCACCGTGACCTTGAGGGGCTCGAACTTGCGCAGGCGATCATCGACGTTCTGAGCCATGTCTTTTTGCTGGCGCTGCAATTCGCTCACGTCACGGCTGAGCTGCTCGTTTTGTCCCTGCATCTTGGCCAGGTCGGAACGCAAGGTTTCAATCTGGTTCTGCAAGTCCAGCAGGCTGCGCCGCAACTGGGCGCTGTCCTCGGTGGCGCGCTGCGTTTCCTCGCCCACACGTTTCTCGGACTCCTGGCGCGCGGCCTCCACACGCTGACGCAAATCGAGGACGGCCCGGCGGGCCTCCTCGTCATCGAAGAGACCGGCATGCGCCATGCAGGCCCATGAGGCCAGCAGGACTGCAGCAATTCGAACTTGCTTTTTCATGGCCGCGTCTCCCGAAGAGCTTAGCGGTAGCTGATTTCAGCGCGGCGGTTCTTGGACCAGGCGGCCTCATCGTTGCCCTGCACCGCCGGTTTTTCCTTGCCAAAGCTCACCGCTTCCACCTGGCTGTCGGCAACGCCAAGCAGGCCCAGCGCACGGCGCACGGCCTCGGCGCGCTTCTGGCCCAGGGCCAGGTTGTATTCACGACCACCACGTTCGTCGGTATGGCCCTCGATCACGACCTTGCGGGCCTTGTCGGCCTTGATGAAACCAGCCTGCGTTTCGACCAGGGACTGGAACTCCGGCTTGATGACGTAGCTGTCGTAGTCGAAATAAACCACGCGAGGACCGGCGGGAATCGCGCCTTGCTGGGACTTGCCCGCATCAACCGGCGCCACGCCACCCTTGGCCGCGGCGCTGTTATCGGTCACTGCCGCACCCGTCGAACGATCATCCACCGGCGTGTTGTCCAGCTTGACAGCAGAGCCACAACCCGCCATCAGCAGGGCAACGCCCATGATCAGCACAAATTTTTTCATCGACATTTAATAACTCCTGTTGAATAGATCAATTGTTTGGTTTCTGAAACGGACCCCAGTCCGGCTCACGTATGTCTCCACCCTGCCCTGCCAGCCGCGCCTTGATTTTTCCGTCCAGCGTCGTCGTCATCAGGGCCTCGCGGTCCTGCTGCTTGGTCGCATAGACAATCAGGCGGCTATTGGGTGCAAAACTGGGTCTCTCGTCCGCACTGGTTTCCGTGATCGGAGTCGTATTGCCTGTAGCAAGTTCCATCACATGCAATTTGAATTCACCGTTAACCCGGGAAATATAAGCGATCCAGCGACCATCCTGGCTGAGCGCCGGAGAAATGTTGTAAACACCGGTGAAAGTCACCCGCTCCGGTACACCGCCTGCGGCCGGCATCCGGTAGATCTGGGGGCTGCCGCCCCGGTCGCTCACAAAATAGATGTACTTGCCATCGGGGGAATACACCGGCTCGGTATCGATGCTGGAGGACTGGGTCAGGCGGCGCGGCTCCCCGTTGCCGGCAATATCAATGGTGAAGAGCTGGGAGCCGCCTTCGCGGCTCAGGCTCAGGGTTACCGCCAGCGTCTTGCCATCGGGCGACCAGGCCGGCGCACTGTTGGAGCCGCGGAAATTGGCGATGAGGCGGCGCTTTCCGGTGGCGACTTCATGGACGTAAACCACCGGTTTGCGCGATTCAAAGGACACATAGGCCAGATACGCGCCATTGGGCGACCAGGCCGGTGAAATGATGGACTCCGGGCTGGTCAGGGCGGATTGGGCATTCTCGCCATCGGCATCGGCCACCCAGAGGTCATAGCGTTGTGCTGCTTTGGTGACATAGGCGATCCGGGTCGAAAAGATCCCTCGGTCCCCGGTGAGGGTTTTGTAGATGAAATCAGCAATGCGATGCGCCGCCAGCCGCAGATCGCCCTTGACGACAACCTGCCCATCACGCCCGATGTCTTTCCCGCGCACGACATCCCAGAGCCGAAACCGCACATCAAAACGGCCATCGGCCAGACGGGTCACGCTGCCTGTGACCAATGAATCAGCACCCTTCTGGCGCCACGGAAACAAATCGGGAAGGGTGTTCTCGTCCATGGCGGAAGCCGCACCCTCGACAATTCGGAATTGTCCGCTGCGCTCCAGATCGGCCTGGACGATGGCAGCAATTTTCTGGGGCGAGGCTTCATCCCCCCGAAACGGGGCAAAGGCAATCGGCAGCTGGGTCAGGCCTACACCGGAGACCTCGACACGAAATTGGGCCAAAGCGGGCCAGCAAAGAATACCGGCCAGTAAACCACATACATAACGCTTGTTCATTGTCTGATTATCCAAGTCTTGTAATCACGGCATCATCATAAATGCGCTGCTGAGAATAACCCAAGGCGGGTTGGGTCACACCGGTTTTTGAACGTTCCCTGACAAGTTGAGCATTTTGTGACTCCTTGTCACGATTCGCTTCCTTGTGCCACAAATGAAACACTTCCGTGGCGCAAAAGCCGTTTTTGCGCATCACCCCGCTGTGATGCAGGCGCAGGACGAAGTCGGCGTCCTCATGTCCCCAGCCGACAAACGACTCATCGAACCCGTCCACGCGTTCGAAATCTGCACGCCACACGCCCATATTGCAGCTGCGAATACCCTTCCAGGAAAACCCACGCTCGACCCGAAAGGCCCCATCGGGCAGGCGCAGCAGATGGGTCAGCTTGCTGGCATGGCCCTGCAGGCGCTGCTGGAGCCAGTAGAACCCGGAGCGGCCTGAGATCTGCTCGATACCCGCCACCACACGCTGCGTGAGTTCGGGCGACAGCAGGACCCGGCTGCCGTTGACAAAAAAACCAGGGCTGGCCAGTGCCTTGTGCCGGGCGATGAAATCCACCTCGGGGACGCAGTCGCCATCCATGAAAACGATGTAGGCGCCCGTGGCTGCGGCCACTCCCCGGTTACGAATACGGGAGGCGGTAAAGCCGATATCCGGGTGCCAGACATGCGTGACTCGCAAGGACCTGGCCACGTCCGAATCGAAGATCAGCCGCTGCTGCTCTTCACGGGAGCCATCGTCGGCCACGATCACTTCGAAATTGCGATCTGTTTGCCGTGACAAGCCCTCCAGCACCGCCAGCAAGGCATTGCTGCGGTTATAGGTCGTGATCACCACGGAAACAAGCTCGGAAGCATTCATTTTGAACTAGACTACGCGACTGATGACCCGCTCTCAGAGCGTTGGGCTTGAAGGCCGCCGAATACTACCATCCCCGATGAGCAAAATTTCCGTCTACATCATTGCCTACAACGAAGCCGAAAAGGTGGCGGCCACCATCGAGAGTGCGCAATGGGCCGACGAGATCATCGTCGTGGACTCCTGGAGCACGGACGGCACACCCGAGATCGCCACCAGGCTGGGCGCCCGGGTGGTCCAGGTGGACTTCAAGGGTTTCGGCGACCTGCGCAACCAGGCCATTGCGGCCTGCTCGCATGAATGGATCTTCAGCCTGGATGCCGATGAGCGCTGCACGCCGGAGGCGGCCAAGGAAATCCGCGCCGTCGTCAACAGTCCGGGGGCGGCTGATGCCTACTGGATGCCGCGCCGCAATTTTTTCATGGGCCGCTGGATCAAACACTCGGGTTGGTACCCCAACTTCCGCCAGCCCCAGCTCTTCCGCAGGGGCAAGATGAGCTACGACCTCAAACCGGTGCACGAAGGCTATGTGCTGCACAGTGACAAGCCCATCGGCACCCTCCTGCACGCGATCTGGCAGTTCCCCTTCAAGAACATGGCCGAGGTCATGCACAAGGCCAACCGCTACTCGACGCTTGGCGCCGAAAAGATCAAGCACAAGAAAATTTCCATGGGCACGGCGCTGACCCACGGCATCTGGTCCTTTGTGAAGCACTACATCTTCAAGCTCGGCTTCCTGGACGGCTGGGCCGGCTTCGTCATCGCGCTGGGGAACTTCGAAGGCACGTTCTATCGCTACGTGAAGGCGGTTGAAATCCAGAAGGGGACGCAGTGGCAGGCGCCTGAGCATTTGGCCCACGACCCCCTGGCCATCAAGCAATGAGCTTCTTGGCAATTTCCAGCCAGCCCGTTCCTCCCATTTGACTCATGACACACACGACACCTGAAGGGCGCTCCCTCTGGAGCTTCCGTTTGATTCTGGTCTGCCTGGCTGCCGTATCGGTCAGCCTGCCCATGGCCTGGATCAGTCTGGCCAAAGTGCTCCTGTTCATCGCTGGCTTGGCCTACCTGATCGCCGGCCATTTCAGGAACCGCAGCGACCCGGCCTTCGACAAGCTCTGGACACCGGGAATCGTCCTGTTGATCCTGGTTGTGTTTGCAGTGAGCCTTTTGTGGACCGTCGTCGATCTGGAATTCGCCCTGCTGGCGTTTGTCAAACACGGCAAGCTGATGGAAATCCTGCTGCTGCTCAGCCTGATTCGCACAACGCGCGAAGCCCGCATGGGCATCACGGCATTTGCCGCCGGCCAGATTTTTCTTTTGCTCAGTTCATGGTTGCTGGCGGTCGGTGTGCCCGTCCCCTGGGGCATCGAGGTCATTGACCCAAGCGGCAAAAACGTCGTCTTTTCAACCTATCTCGACCAGTCGATTATTTTCGCTACGGCCGCTGCAGTGTTCTGGCATCTCCGATCCGACAAACTCTGGCCGCGTTGGCTTGGTGGCCTGCTGGCTGGAGCGGCGCTGATCAACACGCTGCTGCTGCTGGAAGGGCGATCCGGCTATATGGTCGCACTGACCGTGCTCTCACTGGCGGCCATGTGGGCCATGCCCAGGCGCTGGCGCCTCGCCACCCTGGTCGCCACCCCGATCATCGTGGTTTTCGGTCTGTATGCCGGATCAAGCCAGGTTCAGGAGCGTCTGTCCAAAATATGGCGCGAAAGTCAAGACTATGCCAGCCAGGGCGAAAGCGCCAGTTCCTCCGGATGGCGTCTGAACGCATGGCATCGTTCGCTGCAAGCCATGCAAGATAAACCCTGGACGGGACATGGCGTTGGCAGTTGGACCCCTGCCGTTAAAAAGCATGAAGGTGCCTCCGCCATAAAAACCTTTGGCGCGGGAAATTCCAGCAACCCGCATCAGGAATACCTCCTGTGGGGCGTTGAGCTCGGCTTCGGTGGCCCGCTTCTGTTGCTGGCCCTGCTGGTCGGCGTGATGCGGGATGCCCAACGTTTCTCCCCTTCGGTCAAGCAGGCAACGATTTCCGTGATGGCAGCGATGGCGGTCGCCTGCCTTTTCAATTCGGCGCTGTACGATGATCTGATGGGGGATTTCTTCTGCATGGCACTGGGGCTGTTGATGGCCCTGGGCCTCAGGGGTGAAGCATCTCAAGCCGGACTGACGATGTCAGTCCCCAGTCAGAAACCCACAGAGGCCAGCACGTGAGCTCCGAGCCAAGCACTCCAACCAATTCAGGTGCAGAAGAGCCCCCTCAAGCCCACCTGATTCAGCGCCTGCGCCGCTTGCGGCCCTATTTTGGCAATCTTCCGGGCACCTGGGCCCTGGTCGCAGCGGGCGCCGTTGTGGGTTCGGCCACCGAGCCCATGATTCCTGCGCTACTCAAGCCTTTGCTGGACCGCGGCTTCCAGCAAGGCTCACTGGCGATCTGGACGGTGCCTGCCACACTTCTGCTGTTATTCGGGGTACGCGGTCTGGCGGGCTATGTTTCCCAGATTGGCCTGACCAAGATCACCAACCATGGCCTGCTGGCCATGCGACGGGCCATGTTCAACAAGTTGCTGATGGCCCAACTCAAGGTGTTTTCAGACCAGAGCGCGAGCGCCCTTTCCAATACGGTCGTCTACGAAGTTCAAAACGGTTCCGTCATGCTGGTGAACTCTTTGCTGAGCCTGACGCGCAACGGACTGACCCTGCTGGCGCTGACCAGCTATCTGTTCTATCTCAACTGGAAGCTGACGCTGATCGTCGCAGCCGTCTTCCCGAGTGTCGCCCTGGTCATGCGGATCCTGACCCGGCGCGTGCACCGGATCACCAAAGCCAACCAGGAAGCAACCGACAGCCTGGCCTATGTGGTTGAGGAAAATGCACTGGCCCACCGGGACATCCGTTTGTATGCGGCGCAGGCGTCGCAAGCCGCCCGATTCAACCGCCTCAGCGAATCCCTGCAGCGCCTGGCCATGAAATCCACCGTGGCGGGTGCGGCCATGACACCGGTGACCCAGATGCTGGCCGCCGTGGCCCTGTCCGCCGTCCTTTCGGTCGCCCTGGTTCAGAGTTCGAGCAGCGGCACATCGGTCGGGGGCTTTGTCGCTTTTGTAACTGCGATGCTCATGATCGTTGCCCCCATCCGGCAATTGTCGGAAGTCTCCAACCCCATTACCCGAGGACTCGTCGCCCTGGAACGGGCGTTGGCCCTGATTGAGTCGACACCGAGCGAATCCGAAGGCAGCTTCACCAAGACACGGGCCTCCGGAGATATCCATTTTTCACAGGTCACCGTACGCTACCGGACCGACTCGGAGCCGGTTCTCAGATCGCTTGATCTGTCCGTGCATTCGGGCGAGACCGTGGCGCTGGTCGGTTCCTCGGGATCAGGCAAGACTACTTTGGCCAACCTCCTTCCCCGCTTTGTGGATATCAGTGCCGGCCAGGTTTTCCTGGACAAGCACGAGATACGGGAATGGTCGCTTCAGTCATTGCGCGCCCAGTTTGCTTTTGTGAGCCAGCATGTGGTGATGCTCAACGACAGCATCGCCGCCAACGTGGCTCTTGGCTTGACCATTGATCGCGAGAAAGTCAGGCGCTGTCTGCTGGCGGCCAATCTGACGCAGTGGGTCGAAGCTTTGCCCCAAGGCATCGACACCCTGGTCGGACACAACGCCATGCAACTCTCCGGCGGTCAGCGGCAACGTCTGGCCATCGCCCGGGCCCTGTACAAGGATGCACCCATTCTCATCCTGGACGAAGCCACCTCGGCGCTGGATACCGAGTCTGAACGCGCGGTGCAAGAATCCCTGCAAACCCTGATGCGCAACCGGACCACGCTCGTGATTGCGCACCGCCTGTCCACCGTCCAACATGCGGACCGGATTGTCGTCATGGATAAAGGTCAAATCGTTGAGACGGGTACACACCGGACCTTGATCGAAAAGGACGGGGCCTACGCCCGGCTGTACCGGCTCGGTCTGCACACGGCGGAAGAGTCGCTCGGCTCAAGCGACACCACTTCCAAAAATGTTCTTTGAGCCCGAAACGCGCTTGATAAAAATGTCTACTGTTCACCAGTTCGGGAAAAAGCAAATCATTGACTTGGCGCTCAAGCTGAGAAATGCGGGCAAGCTCTATCAGTTGCCCAATGCTCAGAACGACGAGGATTTTTTCAGTTCGATCGATCGCTTTGCCGACATTGCCATCGCATTCAGGAACGCACCCCGCGTTCTGGATGTGGGCTCGGGCGGCGGCATATTGGCCTCGCTCCTGTCGTCACTGGGTCATGAGGTCTATGCGGTCGATTTCTTTGACCGCAGCGGCAATACGACCTATCAAATGCATCCGATCGTGTTCAAGGTCTGCAATGTGGAGGCTGATCCCATTCCTTTCGATGATGGCTACTTTGATGCCATCAGCTGTTGCCAGACCTTCGAACACTTCACGCATTCGCACCTGCCGCCCCTGTTGGAGATGAAGCGCAAGCTGGCACCCGGCGGCATCATTGAAATTGACGTTCCGAACGCGGCCAGCCTGCGCAATCGAAGCCGGTTGTTACGCGGCAAGCACATCACCTGGGATTACCTGGAGCACTATGTCCATGTCAAACCCTCGGTCTACAAAGGGCGTGAGTACTACCCCAACCGGCACAACAGGGAGTTCACCCGGCAGGAGCTCCGCCAGTTGTTGCTGGCGGCCGGATTCGACGCTGTGCAGGTCACGTTTCTGCGTGACGAGCGAATCAGATCTGGCTTTGGAAAGATCAAATCGATCGGCAGTCACTTGCGCAACAGCATCCCTTCCCTTCGAAAATCATTGATGGCGATTGCGAGAAATCCCTGAAGATCTTCTGTCGCCGATGACACCGATGCCAGGCCTTTCAGTGTCCCGCTACGGCTAACCGGTAGATCTGTTCCTGTAGGACAGCCACCTGGGACCATTGGTGTGACCGGGCAAATGCGACGGCCTCATCGCTCATACGCTGGCGCCTGCGCCCGTCCTGCAACACTTCCTGAAGCGTGTCAGCCAGCACCTGCCCATCCTGCGGATTCTGCAAAATGAGGGCGTTCACACCAGGGGTCAACAAACCGGCAATGCCGCAATACGACTCGTTGCTCACGACCACGGGCAGTCCATGCGCCATGGCCTCCAGCACCACCATGGCAAACGTATCTTCCAGGGTCGGGTGTGCCAGGCAATCTGCGGCCCGGTAAGCGGGCGTCACATCCTTCAAGGCGCCGAGAAAGAACACCCGCTGCGCCAAGCCGGCCGCATTCGCCTGCTCCCGAAAAGCGGGAATATGGGCCGGATTGCCGACCACCGCCAGCACGACTTCCGCAGGTAAATGCTGCAGCGCCGCCAGCAGGGCCGGAAGCCCTTTTTTCCGATAGTCGTTGCCGATGAACAGAATACAGGGGCGGTCTTCAGGCAGGCCCAGACTGAGACGTGCAGCCCGTTTTTCCGCTGCATTGGGCAAGCCCGGCACCGCATCGACTCCCGGCGTCACCACGCGGAGGTACGCCGATGTTTGCGGATAACTGGCGCACATGATGGCGTGCAGGCTGTTGGAGGTCACCACAATCTGTCGCCCGGGGGCCGCGGCATAGCGAAGGCGTTCCAGCCACAGATAGACCAGCAAACGGGGGCTGGTCAGCACCTTGAACCAGCGCAGGGCCAGGCGCCAGCCGGTGCGGCCATGAAACAGGTTGTACTTGACCGGCAGGACATGCACGGTCTGCACCTGTCCATGCCAGGTGTTCTCATGGGAATGCACGACATCAAACCCCCGGCGTGTCGCCCACCAGGTAGCCACGGCATACCAGAGCTGATTGACCCAGCGTGGTTTGGTCAGGGGGGCGGAAACCCTGTGGTAGCTGACCCCCGGCCACCGATGGTCGATCTGTTGGGCAAACACATGGACCTCATGCCGCTGCGCCAGTTGTTCGACCAGCGCAATCGAATAGCGCTCTGCGCCGCCTCCCGTGGGCCGGAACACCCGGTTGAGGACGGCAATCCGCAAACGCTGAGCGGCCACCGGCACGACCGAAGCCCTCGATTCGACAGCCGCCGTTTGAGTCATGCGCGTCGCCGATCCTCATACGCTGTGGCGACCTTCAGCCACAAAGCCAGTCGGGTCGTGGTGCGGGGCACCGGCACCCGGGGCAGTTGCAGCATGTCCTCCTGCGCGTGGCAGCGGCTGCGCTGGGTTGTCGTCACCGTCTGGTAGCCGGCTTCAGCGGCCATGGCGACATGCTCGGCGTTGTACTCCCCGTAGGGGTAGCAGAAATGTTGAACCGGCTCACCAACGGCTTGCTCCAGCTCTGATTTGCACTGGGCAATCTCCACGCGGCAAGCGGCGGCGTCCATCTGCGCCAGATGCACATGGTTGCGGGTATGCGCCCCCACTTCCTGTCCGCCAGCGACCCATTGGCGCAATTGCCCGGCGTTCATCAGGGGAACCTGCGGAATGCCGATCTCGCGGTCCCAGGCATTGGTCTTGCCCAGCAGTTGGCTGACCGCATAGCAGGTCGATGAAAAACCGTAGCGCTGCAGCACCGGCAGGGCGTGGGTCAGGTTGTTCAGGTAGCCATCATCCAGCGTGATGCCAAAGACCTTGCCGCGGTGCTCACCACGCAGGTACGGCATCAAGTCGCTCATGGACAGGCCCTGATAACCCAGCAGCTTCAGAAAGCCCATCTGCCGCGCAAAATCATCCGGGGCGACCGAGAGGCTGCGAAATGGGGTCCCCTTCGGCGCGGCGGGCGCAATCTGGTGATACATCAGAACCGGAATGGGAGAGAGATTGTTTGTGCGAAGACTCACCATGGGACCTGGACCATCCAACTGCTGTTACAAAAGCACGATATCGTACTGTTCCTGCCCCATCGCGGCATCGCTCTGCAACGAGACCGGTTTCCCGATGAACTCGCTCAAGCCGGCCAGGTACTGGCTTTCCTCGTCGAGGAACAGCTCGATCACTTTCGGCGCGGCCACGATGCGGAACTCGATCGGGTTGAACTGGCGGGCCTCGCGGAGGATCTCGCGGAAGATGTCGTAGGCCACGCTGCGCGGCGTCTTGACGATGCCCTTGCCTTCGCACAAGGGACAGGGTTCGCACAGCATGTGGGCCAGCGATTCGCGCGTGCGCTTGCGCGTCATCTCCACCAGCCCCAGTTGGGAGAAGCCACCGGCCATGGTCTTGACCCGGTCCTTGGCGAGCTGTTTGCGGAACTCGGCCAGCACCGCTTCGCGATGCTCCTCCCGCACCATGTCGATGAAGTCCACGATGATGATGCCGCCCAGGTTGCGCAGACGCAGTTGCAGCGCAATGGTCTGCGCGGCCTCCAGATTGGTCTTGAAGATGGTGTCGTCGAAGTTGCGGGTGCCGACGAAGCCGCCGGTATTCACGTCCACCGTGGTCAGGGCTTCGGTCTGGTCCACGATCAGGTAGCCACCGGATTTGAGCTCCACCCGGCGCCCCAGGGCCTTGGCAATTTCCTCGTCAATGGAAAAGAGGTCGAAGATCGGCCGCTCGCCCTTGTAATGCTGCAGTTTTTCGGCCGCCGCCGGCATGAACTCCATGCCAAAGGCGCGCAAGGCCTCGAACTGTTCGCGCGAATCGACCCGGATCGATTGCGTCGATTCACTGGCCAGATCACGCAGCACGCGCTGCAACAGGTTCAGATCCAGGTGCAACAGCGACTGGGGCGGCAGCCGCAGCGAAGCGTCCTTGATACGGGCCCAGGTCTTGCGCAGATAGGCGATGTCGTCGGCCAGTTCAGCGTCGCTCGCATCCTCGCCGTTGGTGCGCAGGATGAAGCCGCCGCCCTGCTCGCCCACCAGATGCTGCAGTCGCTTGCGCAATTCGTCCCGCTGGTCGACGGGGATCTTTTGCGATACCCCGACATGGTCATCCTGCGGCAGGAACACCAGCAGGCGACCGGCAATGCTGATCTGGGTCGACAGGCGCGCGCCCTTGGTGCCGATCGGGTCCTTGATGACCTGCACCATCAGCGCCTGGCCTTCGAACACCTGTTTTTCGATCGGCACCTGCGGCTGCGAGGCGCGTGAGGCGCTCAGCGATTCGCCTTCGGCCGGGGGGTGCCAGACATCGGCCACATGCAGGAAGGCCGCGCGCTCCAGCCCGATGTCGATAAAGGCCGATTGCATGCCCGGCAGCACCCGCGCCACCTTGCCCAGGTAGACATTGCCGACCAGGCCGCGCTCATAGGTGCGCTCCACGTGGAGTTCCTGCACGGCGCCGTTTTCCACCACCGCCACGCGCGTTTCCTGGGGGGACCAGTTGATCAGGATGTCTTCGTTCATGGGTGGAGGCCGATCAAATCTTGAAGCCGAAGGATTCCAGCAATTGTGCCGTTTCAAACACCGGCAAGCCCATGATGCCTGAGTAAGAACCCGAAATGTGCGAAATGAAGGCCGCCGCCCTGCCCTGCACCCCGTAGGCACCGGCCTTGCCCAGGGGTTCCCCCGTCGCCACGTAGGCGGCGATCTGCGCCCGCGTCAGGGGCGCAAAGGTCACGCGCGAGATGCTCAAGGCCTGCGCGCGCTTGCGTGCCCCCCCCACGGCCACGGCCGTCAGCACCCGGTGGGTCCGGCCCGACAGTTCGCCCAGCATGCGTGCCGCATCCTGCGCATCGGCCGGCTTGCCGTAGATCTGGCGGCCCAGCGCCACGGTGGTGTCCGAACACAGGATGGAGGCCGCCGGCAGGCCGCGGCGCTTCAGGCGCTGGACCGCCAGGTCGAGCTTGAGCAGGGTGACCCGCTGCACATAGGTGGCAGGGGCTTCGTTGGGCAACACCGCCTCGATGCCTTCGGCATCCTCGTGCGCATCCGGCAACAGCATTTCATGGCGCACGCCGAGCTGCTCCAGCAACTGGCGCCGGCGCGGGCTTTGAGAGGCGAGATAGATGAAGTCAGCCATACGAGACCTTGAGCGCCGCCGGGCCGTCCCAAGGCGCGAGGGCCCCCTCGGGGGGCAGCGTAGTACGCGAAGCGACAAGCGTGGGGGCCATATTACTCACGATGGTAGGGATGGTTGGCGTTGATGGACCAGGCCCGGTAGAGTTGTTCGACCAGCAGCACGCGCACCATGGCATGGGGCAAGGTCAGGTCGGACAGGCGGATGCGCTCATGGGCCGCCTGCCGGAACGCGGGGTCCAGGCCATCCGGGCCGCCAATGACCAGCGCCACATCGTCGCTCTCCAACTGCCAGTGCTTGAGCTTGGCGGCCAGCGCCACGGTGGTCAGCGCCGTGCCGCGCTCGTCCAGCGCCACGATACGGGTGCCCTTCGGGATGGCGGCCTCGATACGGGTCCGCTCGGCCGCATAGAGCTGGTCCAGCGTTTTGGAGCCGCGCGGCTCGGTTTTGACGGCCTTGAGTTCGACCTTGAGTTCGGCCGGAAAGCGCTTGGCGTAGTCGTCCCAGGCGGTCTGGGCCCAGTCCGGCACCCGCTGGCCGACCGCCACGATCAGCAGCCTCATGCCGGCCCCGCTCAGGCCTTGCGCGCCGCCGGCTTCCTGGCCGGTTTACCTGCAGGGGCCTTGGCGGCCTTCTTGGCGGGCGGCTGGCCCACCTTGATGGTCTTGACCGGGGCTTTGCTGCTTGTGTTTTTAGCGGCGGTCTTCCGGGCCGGCGCCTTGGACTTGGCTGCCGCGGTTTTCGCCGCCGTTTTCTTCACCTGCGCCCTGGAGGGATAGGCCTCCATCACGCCTTTCTTGGCCGCGCTGGAGCGTTTCATGCTCGTGGCCGGTTTGGTTTCCTGTACCGATTTCGCCGGCGCTGCCGCCGCCGGCTTGTCGGCCCCGAACTTCAGCCGCACCGGCTTGTCGCCCCACAGGTCTTCCAGGTGGTAGTACTGGCGGATGTTGGGTTGCATGATGTGCACCACGGCCTGGCCGCAATCCACGATGATCCACTCGCCGTTGTCCTCGCCCTCCATGCGCGGCTTGGAAAACCCCGCATCGCGCACGGCATCGCGCACGCTGGCGGCCAGCGCCTTGGTCTGGCGGTTGGAGGTACCGGAGGCGATCATGACGCGTTCGAACAGGGGGGAAAGATGTTCGGTGTTGAACACCTGGATATCCTGGGCTTTCACATCCTCCAGGCCATCGATGATGGCTCGCTGGAGTTTCTGGATATCTTTTTTGGCGGCAGTTTCGGTAGTCATCAAGCGGTCGGGTAAAGGTGGTGGTATTCAATATAGCGCGCAACGGCCGCGCTTACCAGCGGGGCGACGTCCTGGCGGCTGGCCAGGCGTGAGCGGATGCCAGTAGCGCTGATGTCCATGGCGGGCATGTGCAACTTGCGAAAGCGTGTCGCCATTTCGACGGGCGGGACAAATTGGGTCCTCTCCCCCGTCAATCCATCGCGATCAGCTACACAAATTATAGCAAGACGGACGATCTCCTGCCAATTGCGCCAACTGGGCAGCGCATCGGCCTGGTCTTTGCCCATCACCAGGAAGAGTTCGGCCCCGGGTTGTTCGGCATGCAGCTCGCGCAGGGTATCCAGCGTGTAGGACGGACCGGCACGCCGGATTTCACGGTCATCCAGCACCAGCCCGGGCAGATCGGCAAAGGCCAGTTGCGCCATGGCCAGCCGGTGGTGGGCGGGTGTGAGGGGGCGGGTCTTGTGCCAGGCCTGGCCGGTGGGCAGCACCCGCAACTCGTCGAGCTGGAGCTCCGCCAGGGCCACTTCAGCCAGGGCCCGATGGGCCAGGTGCGGCGGGTCGAACGCCCCGCCAAACACGCCGAGTCGTCTAGGGCTGCTCAAACCCAATCCCGTCGCTGCAAAAACTTGGTGTACAGCGCCTCTTCCGGCGTACCGGCTTCAGGCCGCTGCTGGTAGGCCCAGCTCACCAGCGGCGGCATGGACAGCAGAATGGACTCGGTGCGCCCGCCCGACTGCAGGCCGAAGTGGGTGCCACGGTCCCACACCAGGTTGAACTCGACATAGCGGCCACGCCGATAGAGCTGGAACGCACGCTCGCGCTCGCCATATTCCAGATGCTGGCGGCGCTCGACGATGGGCAGGTAGGCACCCAGGAACGCATCGCCCACGGCACGCATCATGGCAAAACTGCCGTCCAGGCCCAGTTCGGAGAAATCGTCGAAGAACACGCCGCCGATGCCGCGCTGCTCATTGCGGTGCTTGAGGAAGAAATACTCGTCGCACCAGGTCTTGAAGCGCGGATATTTGTCGCTCCCAAACGGTGCCAGCGCATCGCGGCACACGGTGTGGAAGTGCATCGCGTCCTCCTCGAAGCCGTAGTACGGCGTCAGGTCCATGCCGCCGCCAAACCAGCACACCTCCTGCCCGTCGGCCCCCTTGGCGGCCAGCATGCGCACATTCATGTGGACCGTCGGCACATAGGGATTGCGGGGGTGGAACACCAGTGAGACCCCCATGGCTTCAAATGGCGCCCCGGCCAGTTCCGGCCGGTGCTGGGTCGCCGAGGGCGGCAGCTTCGGGCCGCGCACCTGCGAGAAACCACAGCCGGCGCGCTCGAACACGCGGCCGCCTTCCAGAATCCTGGTCAGGCCACTGCCCTGCAGCGGTTCGCCCGGCGGTTTTTCCCAGGCATCGGCCAGGAATTCGGCACCGTCGATCTGGCCAATAGCCGTGGTGATGCGCTCCTGCAAACCCAGCAGGTACTGGCGCACCGCGCCCACGTTGAAGGCTTCAGTTTTCAGCATAGTCATTTCACAATGGTTTCGGTGCGCGGCACTTCCGGCCCGATCAGCCGGATCGGTGCCGCATTGCCGGGAATACAGCCGACCACCCCGACATAGGTGCGGGCAATGCGCTGGAAATCCCTGGTCTCGTCGCCCGTCAGTCGAATGAAGTCCATGACCGCCACCTCACGCAGGTGGTAATCGATGCGAACCAGCCCCAGCGGCACGCCGGCCTGCAGCGTGGTCTGGTAAAACCCGCTGCGCCAGCCGGGGATCAGCTTGCGGGTGCCCTCGGGCGCCAGGGCCAGCCAGAAATATTGCCCCTGGGCCCGGGCCTGGGCAAACTGGTCCACCGCCTGCCCCACCACGCCGCGGGAGGACGTGCGATCCACCGGCACGCCACCGAGCCAGCGCAGCCAGGTACCGAACAGCGGGATGCGAAACAGCTTGTCCTTGCCCCAAAAACGCACCGGAATACCGATCGCCCACTTCACCAGGACCAGGACCACGAAGTCCCAGTTGCTGGTATGCGGATAGACCGCCAGCACGCCCTGCAACACGGGCAGGCCGTCAAATTCGACCTTCCAGCCCAGCCGTCGCAGTAGCCAGCGCGCCAGCCGGTTGCCGGCAAACTGAACCGGATAGGGCTTGGGGAATTCGCTGGAAGGCATCCGTTCCTGTCAGTTCTTGAGGGCGCGAAAACCGATGTCGGTGCGGTACTGCATGCCATCGAAATGGATGCTGCGTGCCACGTCATAGGCCCGTTGCTGCGCCTGCTTCACGCCTTCGGCCAGCACCGTCACACACAGAACGCGGCCACCCGAGGTGAGGATGCGGCCATCCTTCAGGGTCGTGCCGGCGTGGAACACCACCGCCTCAGCCGTGTCCTGCGGCAGGCCGGTAATGACATCACCCTTGCGCGGGTTGAGCGGGTAGCCGTGCGCGGCCATGACCACGCCCAGCGCCGTGTGGCGATCCCACTCCAGCTCCACCTGATCGAGCTTGCCGTGCGGTCCGGGTTCGGTCGCGGCCAACATGACATCGACCAGATCGCTCTTCAAGCGCATCATGATCGGCTGGGTTTCCGGGTCGCCCATGCGGCAGTTGAATTCCAGGGTCTTGGGCTGGCCCTGGGCATCGATCATCAGGCCGGCGTACAGGAAGCCGGTATAGGGAATGCCGTCTTTTTCCATGCCCTTGATGGTGGGCAGGATCACCTCGCGCATGGCGCGGGCGTGGACGGCGGGCGTGACCACCGGCGCGGGCGAATACGCCCCCATGCCGCCGGTGTTGGGGCCCTGATCGCCGTCGAACAGGCGTTTGTGGTCCTGGCTGGTGGCCAGCGCCACCACGTTCTTGCCGTCGCACATCACGATGAAGCTGGCTTCCTCGCCCTGCAAAAACTCCTCGATCACCACCCGCGCGCCACCGGCGTTGTGGCTCACGCCCAGGGTGTTGTCCAACAGCATGAAGTCGATCGCCTCATGCGCCTCCGGCGCCGTCATGGCCACCACCACGCCCTTGCCGGCGGCCAGGCCATCGGCCTTGACCACGATGGGCGCGCCCATCTTGTCCACATAGGCATGGGCCGCCACCGGATCGGTGAAGGTCTCGTACGCCGCGGTGGGGATGCCATGGCGCTGCATGAAGGCCTTGGAGAAAGCCTTGGAGCTTTCCAGTTGCGCAGCGGCCTGGGTCGGGCCGAACACGCGCAGGCCATGCGCGCGGAACTCGTCCACCACGCCGGCCGCCAGCGGCCCTTCCGGCCCCACCACGGTCAGGCCAATGTTTTCAGCCAGGGCCCAGGCGCGCAATTCCTTGACGTCGGTGATGTTGACGTTCTGCAGCCGGCCATCGCGAGCGGTGCCGCCATTGCCGGGCGCCACATAGATCACCTGCACCTTGGGGGACTGGGCCAGTTTCCAGGCCAGCGCGTGTTCCCGGCCGCCGCCACCAATCACCAAAACTTTCATATCAATCCAAATCCTTAGCTACCGCAGTTACGTCGGCGAACAGACCCGCCATGCCAGGGGCACCGCGGAACCGGCTGCGCCGGGCCGCTGGTGCCGCCCCCTGCAAGGGGGGTGGCGGAGCGACACGAAGTGCGCGCAGCCTGGGGGTGTACCTTCATAGCGTTGCGTTGTGATAGACCTCTTGCACATCGTCCAGGTCTTCCAGCACGTCCAGCAGTTTCTGCATTTTTACGGCGTCGTCGCCCGTCAATTCAATCGTGTTTTCCGGGCGCATCGTCACCCCGGCCACCTCGGGTTTCAGGCCGGCGGCTTCCAGCGCGTTCTTGACGGCCTCGAAGTCAGCCGGTGTCGTCAGGACCTCGATCGCGCCATCGTCGTCGGTGATGACGTCCTCGGCGCCGGCTTCCAGCGCCACTTCCATGACCCTGTCCTCATCGGTTCCGGGCGCGAAGATCAACTGGCCGCAGTGCTTGAACTGGAAGGCCACCGAGCCTTCGGTCCCCATATTGCCGCCGTGCTTGCTGAAAGCGTGCCGCACTTCGGCCACGGTCCGTACCCGGTTGTCCGTCATGGTGTCCACGATGATGGCCGCGCCACCGATGCCGTAGCCCTCGTAGCGGATTTCCTCGTAGCTGACGCCTTCCTGGGCGCCGGTGGCCTTGTCGATGTTGTACTTGACGCGATCGGCCGGCATGTTGGCCGCCTTGGCCTTGTCCACCGCCAGCCGCAGGCGCGGGTTGGCGCTCAGGTCGGCGCCGCCGGCACGGGCCGCCACGGTGATCTCACGGACGATGCGGGTCCAGATCTTGCCCCGCTTCTCGTCCTGCCGCCCTTTGCGGTGTTGAATATTGGCCCATTTACTGTGTCCAGCCACGGGGTGTCCTTCGAAAGTTCGTTACGCTATAGGGCTGAATTGTACTTTTTGGGAATGACATGGCTGAACCGATCCTGATTGCCCAGCATAACGACACGCAATGTTTCCTCCGCCCGGACAAGGCCAACCGGCACGGCCTCATCACCGGCGCCACCGGCACCGGCAAGACCATCACCCTGCAAACTCTGGCCGAAGGCTTCTCCCGCATCGGCGTGCCGGTCTTCATGGCCGACATCAAGGGCGACCTCACCGGCATCTCGCAGCCCGGCGTGATTGGCGCCAAACTGGCCGGGTTCCTCAAGGAGCGGGCCCTGCCGGCACCCGAGTCGGCCGCCTTCCCCACCACGCTGTGGGACGTTTTCGGCGAACAGGGCCACCCGGTGCGCGCTACCGTCAGCGACCTGGGCCCCCTGCTGCTGGGCCGCATGCTCAACCTCAACGAAACCCAGGAAGGCGTGCTGCAACTGGTGTTCAAGATCGCCGACGACCAGGGCCTGCTGCTGCTGGACATGAAGGACCTGCGCGCCATGTGCCAGCATGTGGGCGACAACGCCTCGCAGTTCACCACCGCCTACGGCAACATCAGCGCCGCCAGCATCGGCGCCATCCAGCGCGGCCTGATGCAGATCGAGTCCCAGGGCGGCGACCGCTTCTTCGGCGAGCCCATGCTCAACATCGCCGATTTCATGCAGACCGATGCGCAGGGCCGGGGCGTGGTCAACATCCTGGCGGCCGACAAGCTGATGAATTCGCCGCGCCTGTACGCCACCTTCCTGCTGTGGCTGCTGAGCGAGTTGTTCGAGCACCTGCCTGAAGTGGGCGACGTGGACCAGCCCAAACTGGTGTTCTTCTTCGACGAGGCGCACCTGCTGTTCAACGACGCGCCCAAGGCGCTGCTGGAGCGCATCGAACTGGTGGTGCGGCTGGTGCGCAGCAAGGGCGTGGGCGTCTATTTCGTGACGCAGAACCCGCTCGACATTCCGGAAACCGTGCTGGGCCAACTCGGCAACCGGGTGCAGCACGCCCTGCGCGCCTTCACGCCGCGCGACCAGAAGGCCGTCAAGTCGGCGGCCGAGACCATGCGGCAGAACCCCAAGCTCGACATCGCCACCGCCATCACCGAACTGGCGGTGGGCGAAGCGCTGGTGAGCTTGCTGGATGACAAGGGGCGCCCGGGCGTGACCGAGCGCGTCTATGTGCTGCCGCCGGCCAGCCAGATCGGCCCCATCACCCCGGAGCAGCGCAAGGCCTTGCTGGCCAATTCCATCGTCGCGGGTGTCTATGAAAAAACGCTGGACCGTGAATCCGCGTTCGAAAAACTCACCGGCCGCACGCAGACGCGCCTGGGCAACGGCAAATCCGAGACGGCCACACAGGAGAAGGAAGCCGGCGGCGGGATCATGGACACCCTGGGCGGCCTGCTCGGCGGCGGCGCGAAAGGCTCACGCACCAGCGCCGGGGAGCAGATGATCAAGAGCGCGGCCGGCGCCATCGGGCGCGAGGTCGGCCGGCAGATCATCCGCGGGGTGCTGGGCAGCATCTTGGGTGGATCAAAACGGCGGTAGTGCTGCCCGTAATTCACTTGCAGCGTCCTATATCCGGGGCCCTCCGACGCAACGCGCGCGTGATAGATTCGGCGAAAATACACACCCACCGCTGGTGCGACACAATCAGTAGCTTACCGCCCCCCAAGGAGACCCCTGCGTGCCCACCCAGAAGCCCACCCCGCGAGCAGCTAACAACGCCAACAAGGCCGCTCTGACCAGTGCCTTGGACAAGGTCGAATGGCTCATCAAGGAACTACGCACGTTCGACGTGTCTGGCATACGTGATCGCTGGGACCCAAGGCTTGAAAGTTTGCAAAAACGCACCAATGCGGCCCTGGCCGACATCTTTGGACCGAGCACGCCGGAATACAAGAAATACGCTGTAGGTGCGTTCGATGCGGAACTAGAATCGTCCTTTAACAACCGCTATTCCACTGAGGAATTGCAGCAAGCGGTCAAAGCAGGTCTGGAGAAGGCCATCGTTAGCCTTAACGGCGTGAAAGTCCTGCTCAACGAACGCGCCCGGCAACAGGCTGCTGCCCCAGCCCCTGCTCCAGCTCCTGCTCCAGCTCCAGCTCCAGCTCCTGCTCCTGCTCCAGCTCCAGCTCCAGCTCCAGCTCCAGCTCCTGCTCCTGCTCCTGCTCCAGCTCCAGCTCCTGCTCCTGCTCCTGCTCCTGCTCCTGCTCCTGCTCC
>Ga0210129_1000012_pt1 | contig 55236 bp, 82 predicted proteins | sample WestPond_Cattail_2_FD_185582 | JGI IMG/M metagenome (GOLD analysis project Ga0210129, IMG submission 185582) | Wetland microbial communities from the San Francisco Bay, California, USA, that impact long-term carbon sequestration -... | ecosystem: Environmental > Aquatic > Marine > Wetlands ... | reverse complement strand
GACGGCCACGGTTGCATGGGGTTCAGGGGGAAGAGTGGACACATGTGTTGAGGATTCAGGGGGTAAATGTATCCGTGGAACTAAATTTTTAGGGGGAGGTCTTATATCCGTGGAACTAACCTAGCAACATTCCATATAAAAATAAATTTGATTGAAACTATATACACCTGTAGAGGTTTAATATATAATATAGCTTACAGGTATAGCTTCAGGAATCATTCGCGCATGGGCGCTATTCAACAACTTAAGCAAGCAGACTCTATAACTTTGACACTTCCTCAGAGTCGCTTCTTTACTTCTAAAGCTAGATACACTTGCTTCTGCGGCGGCTTCGGCAGCGGCAAATCTCATGCACTGTTTACCAAAATGTTGTCTGACAAGTTTGCTCACCCTAAAGTCGACCTCATGTACGGCGCACCCACATATAGTTTGATCAGAGACATCGCGTATGACAGACTAGAAAATATGCTTGAATCTATGCATATGCCGTATCAGTTAAATAAAGCAGAACAGATATTACGTATTGAGAATTATGGAAAGATAATTTTCCGTACACTTGAACGACCAGAACGTTTAATCGGCTTCCAAGTTTTTAGAGCTTACCTTGACGAACTTGATACAATGCGCACCAGCGCCGCGGAAGAGGTTTGGAATAAAATTATAGCACGTTGTCGCCAAGTAGATCCGGATAAACCAGAGGCTGAGAATCAGATCTTCGTAGCAACTACACCTGAAGGTTTTTCATTTGTTTATCAACGTTGGGTTAAACTTATTGATGATACTAATCGTTCTCGCTATCGTTTGATCAAAGCACCATCGTATTCAAACAAGTTTTTACCTCCTGGATATGTAGAAGATTTAAGAGTTTCATACACTGCTGCCTTAGTAAATGCATATATTGAAGGCGATTTTGTGAACATGAAAAATAAATCAGTGTATTCAAATTTCGATAGAACTTTGAATGACTCGAAAACTGAGATCAGAAACGATGATGTACTGTATGTTGGTATGGACTTCAATGTTTTGAATATGAATGCAATTATACATGTACTTCGCGAAGGCAACCCGGTTGCAGTTGCTGAAATAACCAGAGCGAAAGATACTCCGGATATGATTGACATTTTGAACTTCAGGTACAGATCAGAAGGTCGCCACCATCCGATTCTTATTTACCCAGATGCTAGTGGTAAGAATGCTAAATCTTTGGATGCATCGAAGTCAGATATTAAATTGTTACGTGATGCAGGTTTTACTATACGTGCGCGCAGTAAGAACCCGAATATTAAAGATCGTGTAAACAGTATGAATGGAATGTTTAGAAATTCTAAGGGTGAAATACGCTATCGCGTTAATGTCGATAAATGCCCAGAATATGTAATGGCACTTGAACAACAGGTTTATGATGAGAATGGAATGCCTGAAAAGAACAAAGGAGATAACGTAGACGATTTGAATGACGCAGGTGGATACTATATACACTACGAATTTCCGATCGTACGAAAAGATTTTTCAGTTGAATCATCGAATCATTTTTAGGAGATTATATGGCTAAGAACAAACCAGAACGTGCACCTATATCTGTAGATGTAGGTACTGGACCTGCTCCTAATCCTGTAGATAAACAACAATCCCAAACACGTTCGAAACTAGAGGTAGCATATCATAAAGATTATACAAAAAATGCATTTACATGGCAGCGCACTCGTGACGCGGTAGCAGGTGAACCTGTTATTAAAGCAAAGAATGATGTATATTTGCCTATGCCATATGCGATGCAAGCTTTACCGACTCCTCCTTCTGTACAAAAGGCGATAAATCAACAGGATGACAATACTATCTTAAATAGACAGTGGGATCCGAATTATCATCCGATCGCCGCATATGCTGCTTACAAATCACGAGCACAATTTCCAGAGATGACTCAGTTTATTTTAAGGGGTCTTGTCGGTTTAGTTGGCGCGACAGCGGCGACTATTGAATTACCACCTCAAATGAAGTATTTGGAGACAAAGGCTACTCCTGGCGGAATGACTTTACATGATTTATACTTATATACAATCATCGAAGTTTTGATTACGGGTCGTTTGACAACCGTAGTGGATATAGACGAATTGTTAGACTTACCAATACTAGTTCCTTATGCAGCAGAGTCACTTATAAACTGGCAAACCATACGCGCTACTAACTCTAATAAGAGCGAAGTAAAACTTGCAGTTTTTCAAGAGCGTATACAAAGTAACAGACAAAGCATATTTGCTCAACCAGAGTCGATATTACATCGCGTACAAGTTTTAAGAGAGGGTACATATCAAGTTGACGTATATATTGATGGTAAATTTGAAGAAACTATTGTACCTACTTATAAAGGGGAAACATTAGATTATATACCTTCAGTTTGTGTAGGTTCAGTAGTTAATAGTTTTGGTGTAGACCCATCACCACTTGGTTCTATAGCCTCCTCTGCTGTTCAGATTTATATGAAGAATGCAGATTTATCTAATTCTGAGTTTATGTCATGTAATCCTACATTGGTAATGACTGGGGTTGATGATAACCAAAATCCTCAAGCGATTGGTGCTACAGTAGTAATAAAGATAGGAAATCCTGAAGCAAAAGTTTATTATCCAATAACAGATACGTCTGCTCTTGCACATGTTCTTAAACATATTGAAACCATTTATGAACAAGCAATTTATCAAGGCGCTCAACTACTTGATTCTTCTAAGAAAGCAGCAGAATCAGCAGAAACTACACGTCTAAAACAAGCTTCTTCTGGCGCTACATTAGTAGCTGTAGTTATGAACTCTGCAAAAGCTATGGAAAAGCAATTGAAAATAATTGCTGAATGGATAGGAGCAGATCCTGCTACAGTAAAAGTAACTCCAGAAACTGATTTCATGTCTCCAACTATGAATGCATCAGAACAAACTGCTCTTATTGCTTCATGGGTAGCTGGTGCCATATCACACGATACTGTTTTAGAGAACTTCTATAGCGCTGGAATATTGAAAAATGGTTCTAGCATTGAAGAAGAAAAAACAAAAGTTGAAGCAGAAGGTAAAATTCGTCAACAGAAATTGTTAGATAATATGAAAGCTGTTCAACAAGCTCAACAACCTGCATCCGGTGCCCCAAATGCAAATACCCCTACTAAACCAGGAGATAAAACTAGCCCTGCTGCGAAACCAACCGCTTGAAATTAAGCGAATGTCTGCAGAACAGGTAGATATACATGTAGCTAATTATTATCTACATAGCGAAAGATTTTTTACTGAGCAAATGAGGTTCGACCTCTATGCCAATTATATGGATATAGTTGACAAAACCATCCGAATAGGATGGGTACATGGAAAAAGTGATGATGACATTTTTAGAAATATCAATGACATTACCACTCGTAAAATAGAGCCCTGCTTAGCAGGATTTGACCCAATCGTAATAGGAGCCACCCATGCCATTTGATATAAACGATCCAGACACCAAAGCAGCAGTTACAAAGTTAACACAAGACGCTGTAGCAGCAGCTGTAGGTGATTTAAGCGGTTTGAAAGAAAAGAACGCTGAACTCATTCGTGAAAAGAAAGAGGCAGCTGATAAATTGAAAGCTTTTGATGGTTTAGACGTAACATCCATTAAAAATCTTCAAAAACACCTTGAAACAAGTGAAGAAGCTCAACTTATTGCAGCTGGTAAAGTTGACGAAGTGATAAACAAACGCTTTGAAAAGATGCGCATTGCTTCAGAAACTCAAATCACTACTCTTTCTGAATCAGCTAAAAAAGCTGCCGAAGAACGTGACTTATTTAAGAATAAGTACCAAAGTAGCAAAGTAGAAACAGCTTTACGTGCTGCAGCTGAAAAAGCAAAAGTTGTACCAGAAGCAATTGATGATGTAATTCTCCGTGGTGCAGGATCTTTCAGTGTAGACGACGACGGTACAATTGTACGTCGCGATTCTACTGGTAAAATTATGAAAACAGCAGATGGAAAAGCTTATACTCCTGAACTGTTTGTAGAAGAGTTGAAACCAAAAGCTCCACACTATTGGAGATCTTCAAAAGGTGCTGGTTTTGGTGGAGACGATGGTGGCGGTGCTGAAGATTCAATCAGCAAGAAGATGTTAGCTGCAGCAGATGCTAATGATATGGTTGAATATCGCCGTCTACGTAAAATTCAAGCAGAAAATCGCAAGAATAAAGAGTAGTTAACCCTTAATCAATTTAGGAGAGATATATGAAATCATTATTTGTACATTTTTTAATGTTGTTTGTAAGTTTACTTTTATTTGTAATTGAGAAAGTTTCAGGTGCAAATAACCGAGTAAACATTGCTTGTCCCACAGTTTACAAAGGCGTCCAATATCTTGGTGTATCACTGCGTCCAGGTGTACATATAGGTACTGAAACGATGCCTTGTGTAGCAGGTAAGACTCGATTAACGCTTAAGAAAGCTAATGGGGTTAAAACGAAGAAGCAACCTAATGTTTTTATTGAGAATGCATCTAGTGTTGAAGAAGGTATTCTTATTCCTATAGGATATCTAGATATAAAAGCATAGATTTTACTTACAAAATAACATTAAATGGACCTTCGGGTCCATTTTTGTTTATATTATATCTATATAATAAATATAATAAGACCTTAAGCCTGGTGTGCCTGGTTATCCCGGTTTTACATAACCTTATATAGTCTATATAGATATATTAAATTAAAAAACCTTACCAGACCGGGCCTGGTATCATCTCAAATCTTTTTAATTATTTTTAATGAAAGTATTTACAACATTTAATTTTTAATATATAATATCCCTTGACTAATTGAAATTTCAATTGTCATTCAATCTTTCCAGGAAAGATGAAACACGTAGGTTGGGCCTCGTTGCGGCAATTGATAGATTAGATTTACTGCAAACTCAACCTACTTGGAGTCATCACATGACAAATGCCTGGAACCACCCAGACCTCATCGCAGCAGAAGCTCTGACGCATCTTGAAGATTCGTTGGTTATCGGAGCATTATGCGCACGCGATGTTACTGGTCAATACACAAATCAAGAAATGCAAATCGGTGATACTTACCGTATTCGTACCAATCCTGACTTTGAAGCCAAAGAATTTACTGGCACAGGTCCAACCACAAAACAAGCTATCCGCGATTCAACCCGTCCATTCAAAATTGAAAAGATTCTGGATGTAACGGTTCAAATCACTGCCAAAGAAAAAGCTTTGGACATCGATAGCTTTTCTGAACAAGTTGCTCGTCCAGCTATTTATCGACTCGCTGAAAAATGCGATCGTTATATTGGCACAAAAATTCTGGAAGCTGCAGGTCAATATGCTTCTTCAAGTCTTTTTGAAACTCCGGGTGATATTGCTCTTGCTCGTAAAGCAGCAACATTACAGCAACTGCAACCAGGTGGTCGCTTTTGCTTAGTGAACACTGATTTGGAAGCGGCATTGCTTGGTCAAGACTTCTTTTATCAAGCAAACATTCGTGGTAATGATAATGCTCTTGCATTACGTGAAGGTTTCATGGCTCGCACTTTGGGTATGGATTTCTTCAGTTCTATCAACTTTCCTGAGTTGGATGCAACTGCAGGTACTTGTACTTCTCAAACTAACAATGGTGCGGGTGCTAACAACCTTATCGGTATGAGCACACTGACTGTTGATGCAACATCAGGTACAGCCAAAGTTGGTGATCGTATTCGTATTGCTGGAGTACGCCGTCCTCTGATTGTTAAAACTCAAGCAAATGCGACTGCTACATCTATCGATTTAGTAGATCCTATCACCGAGATCATCCCTGATAATGCTGCAGTATCTATTATTGGTTCAGGTGAATCTTTGAGCTTAAAAGGTGCAATCTTTGACAGTCGTTCAATCGGTCTGGCAATGCCTCCACTTGGCAAGCCAAGCGACAAACCTTCTTCAGTCGTAAGTTCAAATGGTTATAGTATCCGCATCGTACAAGGTTACGATATGGACACTAAACAAGAAACCATGTCCATGGACTTGATGATTGGCGCAGGTGCTATCGATCCACGTCGTATAACTTTACTGTCAGGTTATTAATTAAAAAACCACCTATAGTATTAACGTACTATAGGTGGTATTTTATAGAATTGGGTCAGCCTCGTGGAACGTTATTTACTGCGAGGCTCTTTTTCAAACAATAGGAACATTTTATGCGTACACTTTATCACCCAGATACAAAAGCTCCACTGCAAGTTGAAGAAGATCAAGTAAAAGCTTTTATCACTGCAGGATACACAAAAACTGTAAAAGCAGCAGAAGAAGTTAAAGTTCCACAAAAGTCTACTGCACCACAAGGTGGCAACAAACATGCACCACAAGGTGGTAACAAGCCTACAGCACCTGAAACAACTGCACCTGCAGTACCTGAAACAACTGCACCTGCAGTACCTGAAACAACTGCTCCTGCAGCACAAGCATAAGGTAGAAGACTATGTCAACCCCTGTTATGAAAAATGTCAGATATAAAGACTCTTGTGATTCTGTACAGGGGTCTTTCAAATATAAAGAACATATTCTTTTAGCTGTTGAAGATACTCAAAATACATCTTCTCAAATAGACAGCGAAATTGTTATTTTAAGTGCTTCTGACTATTTCCGTTGTGAAATAGGTGCAGATGCTACTGCAGCATCCATGATGTTGCCACCAGGATTAACTACAATGCTTATTGAAAGGGGTACTACAATAAGTGTATTGCGAATTAGCGCTGCTGATTCTGAAATTTCTATAATCATACCGGAATAACTGTATGTGGGGTTCTGCTGCATCTATTTATCTAGCTTATATAGCCACAGGAGGATCTCCTGAAATTTCATTACATTCAGGAGATCCTACTCCTGATGGTTCTGCAAATGAGTTAGAAGGTGGTGGATATTCACGTACAGATTGTTATTTTTCATTTGATTATGGTGTAGATCCAAAAACACATGATATGTCAGGAGCCACATTCGAAAATAATAATGAAATAGTATTCGAAGAAGGAACTGACGATTTAGGTTTAGTTACGCACTTTGTAATTCATAAAAACGGAACACCTTTTATACATGGTGAATTTACTGAACAAGTTGAATGGTTAGAAGGAAAAGTACTTAGAATTCCTATTGGTGCTCTTAAATTTAAGTTATCGGTGGAATAATGTTTACCTCTCAATTAACAGGATATTTCGGTCCAGCTATTACAAATGATTGTAAACTAGCTTTGTATAAAACAGTTCCTAAAAATATACAAATTCCTGGTAATACACAGCAAGATACAGAATTATTTGGTGGCGCGTATGCACGCACTGATATAATTTGGGGAGAACCAACTACAGAAGAAAACGGTACTCAAATTGTTAATACTGAAGATGTTTTATTCGAAGTAGCTACTGAAGATTTAGGTCAAGTATTATATTACGCAATTTATAGTACTTCAAATAGTTTGTTGTTTTACGGACTATTAGATACACCTGTATATTGGTCAAAAGGTGGACAGGTCAAAATACCCGCCGGAGATTTAATTTTAAGATTCTTATTCGCTTAGGAGATTATATGTTTTCAAGTCCAACAGCAGCATATTTAGGTGGTATCTTCTCAGGAGGTACATATTATTTAGCTCTTCATAGTGAGAATCCAGGTCCTGGTTGCGATAATGGTGAATTATCAGGTGGTGGGTATGAACGTACAGCATGTCCTTTAGACCATGATAGCGCAGACGAAGGCGAAGTTATTTATAATTCAGACGCCGTAGTATTCCCTATTGGCACTGATAACTTAGGTCCTGTAACTCATTGGTCATTATGGGATGACAGTGAAAGCGGCGCTCCTGCTATTTATGGTGAATTCCAATCTCCTGTAACTTGGAATGAAGGTACAAGATTTGTAATTCAAAATGGTAACATTTCATCTGTTCTATTAACTTCCTAGGTGATATATGACTGAAGTTCTTAATGGATACGAAGTACACAATTCTGCTAAAGGTAAAACTACTTTAGCTTGCAAAGATATATATGGTTGTAATGCATTTGCCGAAAACGTAACTTCTATTACAGATATTACAACTATTAAACTTGATACTGTTCAAGCCGTAGCATTATCTGAATAAGGTGGATACCATGAGTATATCTGACTTATTTACATATATGAATTTAGCTATATGCTTATCAGTTTTGATACATTCAAGAAAAGTATTTTCAATGCCACATACAAAAGGTAGATTGAAAGTGCTTTCAGTTTATATGATATTACTTACAATTATGTATGTATTCGCTAATGTCATATTTTTGATATATAAACCTTCAATAGTTTATTTATCAGATTTACGTCCTGTTTATGACTGTGTTATGTTGTTACTATTTAATTTAAGTATTCGTCATATATTGGAGAATTCAAAATGAATGAAGAGTGGTTTATAAAACTTTTACAGTGGTTTCAATTTGGAGTTCTTGCTATGTTTGGTGGTATGATTCGTTATTTGCGTGAACATACTCAAGGTGACAAAGATTTTCATTTTGTAAAATTTTTAATTCATCTTTCTATTGCTTTCTTTGTAGGTTGTTTAATGGGACAATTTATAGAAGGATCAGAGAGATTTAAAGATGGTTATTTGATGGCTGCAGGTTATTGCGCAAATGAGATTCTAACTCAGTTAGATGCTCATATGTCTAATATATCAAATTGGTTTAAAGGTATTGGTAAAGGCGATAAAGAATGAGTGCAGTAACACCATATGTTACAAAAGGTGAAGCAGACGTTATTCTTGACGGTGTTGAGCCATGGGAGTCATCTACTGATGATGCAGCCAAAGAAACGGCTGTAATACAAGCAAAAATTTATTTCGATCAAATATATAAATGTCCTGATTTTGACTCAGAGGATCCTTCTGATATAGTTAAAGAAGCTAATGCTATATTAGCTAATTATAACCTAACTCAAAATATATTCACACGTCAAACAGGTAATGGTCCTCTAGAAGAATCTGAAGTTAAAGCAGAAGGTGTGTCAGTTCGTAAAAGATACAATTCTAAAGGAATGTCTCCTTGGAAAGATCCTTTTCCTGATGTTACAGCTTTACTTTATCAAGAAGGTTGTTCAATTCAATTTGGTGGTGCTATTTCAACAAATGCTTTGGTGCGTGCCTAATGGGAATGCGTGAAGAGATTCAAACAGAAGTAGGATTAGCTTTTGATACAGATTTAGTAGATGCCGCTGTTGCTATTACTCTTACAAATAATCCTCGTGGTGGATATGATACTTCTTCAGGTGGTATTACCCCTCCAATAACTCCTGTAGAACCAATTGAATCAAGAGCTATATTTGCACAATATAGCGAATTAGAAATCTTTAATTCTTCTATAGAACCTAATGATTGCAAAATAGTTATTTTATGCAATGAAATTTCTGAACGTCCTCGTATAGGAAATATAATTACTCGTACCTCAGACGAACGCACTTTTAGAATTATCGCTGTAAGTACTGACCCTGCTGGTGTTGCTTACTCTTGTCAGTCAAGAGGTACTAAAGCATGATTAATATAAGTATACCAGTTGCTGGAGTAATCGATGAAATTATTTTAGCTGAGAGAACTCTAAAAGAGAAACTTTGCAGAACTATTTTCTCTGATTTAGTTGCCGCTACTCCTTCAGATACAGGTCGCGCACGAGCATCTTGGAATATGGATGATACTGGCTCAGAGAGCGAATTACCTCCTGGTAATTATGCATATCCACAAATGCCAAACGTTCCTAAATCTGATAATGTATTTATATACAACACTGCTGAATACATAGTTTTCTTAAACAATGGACACTCTCAACAGGCGCCTTCTATGTTCATAGAACTTGCCGTAGAAAATGCAGTAGGGAGGGTAAATGGACTTTGAAGATATACGTAAAACTTTGGAAGAATACTTCGAAGATAATTGGGTTGTCGATGTTAATGCAGATCCATTAGTTCCTATTACCCCAATTGCTTGGGATAATGTACTTTTTGATAATTCAGAAGAAGTAGATGAATGGGTAAGATTCAGTATTGTTTTTGCTACCTCTAGCAATATGACTTTAGGTGGTAACAGGACTAAAACTCCTGGATTTATTTCCGTTCAAGTATTTACTAAACCAGATACGGGAACGGGAGCTGCTGCAGTTTTGGCGGACAAGATAAAAGCTGTCCTCCAAAATAAAACTATAGGCAGAATTTTCACTTATGCTACTTCTGTTGAAGTAATCGGAGATGCTATCCGTAAAATCAACAAAATAGAATACGGTGAATATCAGTTAGTAGTAAAAACACGATTTGAAGCAACTTAACGGAGGACTCCATGTCACTTACTTCAACAAACTACACAAGTTTATCCTATATTGAGGAAGTCACCCCTGGTGTTACTCCTGTTAGTCCCGCTTTCCAGTTGTTACCGACAACGGGCGGATCTCCATCTGGTAATATCACTACAAAAGTATCTGAAGTACTACGTCGTGATCGTCAAATTGATGATCTTATCGTAGTAGATGCTGAAGTAGGTGGTGAAGTTAAATATGAACTTTCTTATGGTCCTTACAAACCAATTTTGAAAGCCCTTTTGCAAAGCACCCCAGTTGTACTGAACCTCACAGCAGCAACTTTAAGTGTATTATCTACAAATACTTATGGTTCAAGTGCAAATGCATTCATCTCAGCTGGTGTAAAAGTCGGTATGAATGTATTAGTATCTGGTTTTGCAAACCCTGCAAATAACGGATTTAAGAAAGTTACTGCAGTAACTGCAGGTGTAATGACTGTAACAGGTACATCATTAGTTATTGTTGCCGCAGGTCCAAGTATCACTATGAAATCAACTATGGTCCGTAATGGTGCAGAAACTCCAAAAACTTTTACCTTTATGAAATTTATTGAAGGTTTAGATGATCCTGCTTATTTCTATTATGCAGGTTGCATGATTTCAAAAATGAACTTTAAGTTTGAGACCGGTTCTATTTTGAACGGTTCTTTCGATATTGTAGGTCGTGAAGAAGAACCAACAATCACCGCAAAATCTGGTCAGACTTTAGTAGATGTTCCTTCATACGCATTGATGAATTCAGTTTCTTCAATTACACAAATTGATCTTGAAGGTTTGCCTGCTGATACTGAGTTCTCTACATTGAACTTGACTGTCAACAACAATATTAATCGTGCAAAAGCGATTGGTACACTTGGTGCAGTTGACATGACATCATTTACATTGAATGTCACAGCTGATATTACAATGTACTTTAATACACTGGATACTTATAACTTTTATAAGAATTCAGAATCATTTTACCTGGCTTTCACTTTGGTAGATGGAGATGGCAACATCCTTATCGTTACTATGCCAAAATGTAAGTTTGAAAAACTCGAATCTCCAATCGAGGGTAAAGACCACTTCCTGATGTTGAATGGAAGTTTAAGAGCGTTACGTGATGCAGTAACGAATTCAACAGTTCAATTTGAATTCTTTGATGCACCGTAATAAGTAGTTAACCTTTAATTAGGATATTGACCCATGACAGACTTAAAATCACTTAAAATAACTCCCGTAGACGCCCAGGCTGCCAGAGATGGCACCTGGACGAAATACAGAGGAGTTGACTTGAAGATAGCTCGTGCTGGTAATGAGAAATTTGCAAAGACTTTTATGCGTCTTTCTCGTCCTCATCGCAAAGATATACAACAAGATACCATTGACAACAAGATAGCTGCAGACATTATGTGTGAAGCTCTTGCTGATGGTATTTTAGTTGGTTGGAAGAATTTCGTCATTAATGATGAAGAAATTGAATTTAATAAAGAGAATGCATTCTCTTTATTAAAGAATGACGAAGACTGCCGTAAATTTGTTCAAGAATTCGCACAAGACTTGAATAATTTTATTGTTGCTGACAAAGAGAATACGGTAGCAAAGTCGTAAAAGCTATAATCTGGGTAGAAGATTATAGTGACAAAATACCATTCTTTGAGTCATTGAGAGAAAAAGGGAAGCCTAATCCTTTGGATGAGGCTCCCGCTTTCGATCTAGAGGAAAGATGGTTTATATCAGCTTATCGGAGATTAAATGAAAGTAAAATTCCAAGACAGGTTGCAGGATTTAATCCCATTCCTATTTCGGAGTTTGCTGCTTATTTCTCTCTTTTTGGTAGTTTGTATGAACTTGATATTACAATCGACATTATACAAGAAATTGACAAAGAGTTATATAAATATATGTCAAAAATTCACGAATCTAAAAGGAAAGCTGAAGAAAAGATTGACGAAGAACCTCAAAAAGGCAAATTTGGTCCACGAGGTTAATTTTTTATATAATCTATATTTATATAAAACAACAGTACCTGGTGTGCCTGGTTATCCCGGTTTGATAAAACCTTATATAGTTAATATATCTATATATTATAAAAAATTTATTCAAACCAGATTAAACCAGGCACATGATTCATTAGGAGCGTTAAATGCCTAATGTACCTATTAATATAACCATTAATGATGGTGGAGCTAAAGCACAGATAGATAAGATAGGAGCATCACTCTCCAATCTTGGTGCATCTGCTCAAAGTGGAGCTGCGGCAACTCGTGCAGCATTCATGAGCACATTTGCGTCTTTAGAACAACAAGCTCAAGCATTTAGATCTGCAGCAGGTAGCGGATTTAGTCAAGTCGCAGCTTCTGCAAATTCAGCTGCGTCTAGTGTTAAATCTAGTTTTGGATCTTCATTCACTTCATTAAAATCGCAAATTACTAGTACTCTTTCAGGAATTAGCACTCAAGCTAATTCTACATCAAATTCTATTAAGAATTCTTTTAACGGATTAGAATCAGGATTAGACGGAACTACAAAAGCAGTGAATCGGTTATTTACTGCTTTAGCAGGTGGAACTGCAATCACCGTTTTTGCTATGGCACTTAAAGGTTTAGTGACTTCTTCATATGAAGTTAGTAACGCATTGTTTGGAGCTCAGAATGCTTTAAGAGCTGTTACAGGAAGTTCTAAAGAAGCTGCTGATGGAATGAGTTTTGTAAAATCTGAAGCTTTACGCCTAGGATTAGATGTTACTAACTTAGCAACTGCATATTCAAAATTAACAGCATCAGCTGAAGGTTCAGGATTAGCCGGTAAACAAATTAGAGATGTTCTATCATCGGTATCTGAAACAGCAGCAGTTTTAGGATTAAATACGCAACAAGTTGAAGGAGCATTTTTAGCTCTTTCACAAATGATGTCAAAAGGTAAAGTACAAGCAGAAGAATTACGTGGTCAATTAGGCGAACATTTACCTGGAGCATTTAATATAGCTGCTAAAGCTATGGGTGTTACTACCGCAGAACTTGATAAAATGTTGAAGAAAGGTCAGATTACTGCGGCTGAATTATTAACAAATTTACCACAAGCTTTACGCAATGCTTATGGTGAAGGTTTACCTGCAGCATTACAAAGATCTTCAGTAGCTTTCGGCAGATTAAAGACTGAAGCTCAACTACTTGGTCAAGAAATTGGCGATGCTATGGAACCTGCAGGACAAGCTCTTGCAAGATTGGGTTCTGCATTAGTTGGATTATTCAGTGGTGGAGAAGCTAAGGCACAATTCAAATCTTTTGGTGAATTTGCTGCAGATGTTATTAACAATATAACTGTTGCAATCTTAAGTTTCAAATATGGATTAGTAATGACTTTAGGAGCTATTGATATTATTTGGTCAACATTTTGGTTTACTGCTAGAACTTCAGCTCTTGGAATGTTTGGTGCTCTTAAAGTAGGATTTACTGCTTTAGTTGGTCCTGTACAAGGTATTATGGCTGAATTAGAAGCTATATGGAATGGTACAGTTAACATATTTAAAGAAACTTGGGCAGGACTTATTAGTGTTGTTGCAGCAGGTGCAGACAAGATTGGACAAACTGATTTAGCTACGAATTTAAGAGCTTCTGCAGCAGAAATACGTAGTAATGTAGTTCCAGCATATGCAGAATTGAAAGAAAAGATTGCTCAAATTAAAGCACAGTCTGCAGAACGTGTAGAGAGTGCTTTAGCCGATTCTGTATCTGCTATTCATGAAAACGCTGTTGCATATGTTGATCACATAGCAGTTGTTAATAAAGCTATTGATTTAGCAAGAGAGGAACGTGATGCGAACATAGCAAATGTATTCTCTACTAAACAAGAAACTGCTGCTAAGAAAGAATTAATAGTTGTTAACAGAGAATTAGGTTATACTAAAAAACAACTTGCAGAATTTGAACGAGCTTATAAACAACTCCAAGAACAAAGTCTTGGAGTATTTATGGAAACTCGAACCGCTCAAGAAAAGTATTTAATGACTTTACAAGAATACGATACTTTATTACAAGCTGGTACAATTTCTCAAGATACTTATAATCGCGCAGTTGGTAATGCTAAAGGCGAGTTCGAGAAAGCTGCGAAAGCTTCTGGTGAAATGGCACTTACAGTAAATGACTTCTTAACTCAGGGATTAGAAGGAACTAAAGATGCTTTAGAGCAAGTATTCTTTGATCCGTTTCATGCAAATATAAAGAGTGTAGAAACTGCGTTCTTAAATTCTATGAAGAAGATGGCAGCAGAAACTTTAGCTAACAAAGCATTAGATTTTCTTAAAACAAGTTTAGGACTAGGTACTCCGGATCCTAAGAAACAGAATGGTCGTCCCATTGAAACTTCTGCTCAAGCAGGAGCTCCTGGTATTGGAAATAAGACTGGTATTAAAGCCGTCGATGCAGTTTTAGATGGCGCATTGCTTAGCGAAACATTTAAGAAAGCTACTTCAGCTTCTGCTCCTATATTAGGTAAAGGTATAACTGATGGTACTACTACTGCTAAGAAAACTCTTACTGAAACTGTTGTTGGTTGGGGTACTAATATAGCGGATACATTTAAGAGTGGTGCTAGTAGTGTATATTCTGAAATTACTGGCGCATTCTCTGAAGGTGGCGGAGGACTTTCTAAAATCTTCTCTGATAGTTTTGCTGGTTTAGGAAATATGCTTAGTTCTTTGATGTCTTCTATTAGTGGAGCCGGATCTTCTGGTGGAGCATCAGGTGGAAGTGGTTGGGCAGGAGTTGCAATGCAAGTAGCATCTCTATTCTCTGCTCAAGGTAATGTATTTCAAAACGGTAATGTTACGGCATTTGCCCAAGGTGGAGTCGTCACTAGTCCTACTAACTTTGCTATGACAGGTGGTAGAATGGGACTTATGGGAGAAGCTGGTCCAGAAGCAATTATGCCATTGAAACGCAATGCTAAAGGTGATTTAGGCATTGCTAATCACGATGGAGGCGGAGGTGGCACTATAACTATTAATTTAGGTATAGAAGAAGGAATCATATTAAAAACTATGGATTCTGCCGCTGGTGGTAAAGTTATTGTAAACCGTATCACTAAAGATGCTGGTTCAGTTAAAGGTGCATTAAGATGACAATTCCATATGAGACAGGTAATGCCACAGATCACCGTGATTTGAGAGCAAAACTTATTACGTTCATTACTACAAATGCTACTCTTACGGGTGCTGGACAGCAATGGACAGTACTTGCTTCAGATTCGGATCATGCAGTATTTAAAGGCACTGGACTTACAGGTACAGATGAGATTTATTGGGGACAGTATTATTACGAGCACGTAGGTAATGATATCTATAACTGGCGTATGTACGGTATGACTGGTTATAATTCTCTAACTCCTTATGTTCCAGCTTCTCATCCTAATGCTGGAGATTACGCAGGTATGGGATTGCGGAATAATACTATAAAATATTGGTTTATAGCCAATGGTCGCCGTATAATAGTAGTAACTAAGATTGATACACGATATTGCGCAATGTATATAGGTTTATATCTCCCTTATGTGCGTCCGTCTTTATTTCCTTATCCATATGTACTTGGTGGATGTAATAACAACAATACAAAGTATACTGATAATTCGAACAACAACAGTTTAGGTTGGATGCCTGTTGGTAGTGAAGCTAATATGTTTATGCTAGATGCTTCCTTATCTTGGAAAGGTATATATAGCCACCAAGATACTTATGCTGTATATCCTTGGAGATCAATAGTAGCGACAAGTCAAGTTCCATACTACGCTATTGATGGAACAACATATCCTTTATATCCTTGTATTTTAGGTAGTTCTGTAGATTCAGTAATGTATGGTGAATTAGATGGAGTTTTTTGGGTACCTGGTATAGGACAAGCCGCAGAAAGCATTATTACTATCGGTAGCGCACAGTATTTAGTGATACCGAATATATTCAGAAGTTCAATAAGTGAATGGTCTGCCATTCAAATAGCGGAGTAATATATGGCATATGAAACAGGTACAGCATCAGGTGTAAATAACTTACTAGATAAGTTAGCTACATTTATAGGTCTCAATATGCCAAGTTGGACTATAGATAAAAACGCAACTGCGACAACTTTTGGACAATCTGGAGGTTGGTGGTTAACTATACACAAAGGTAGCGTATATCAAACTCTGTTAGGTTATCATAATGGAACCATACACAGAGTAATTAACTATTTACATACAGGATATAGTGGAGCAGGTACTTCAGAATTACAATCTGGGAGACCGCAAAGCGACTCAAATAACTTATATAACTACTCGGCTATTTTCGCTTCTGACGCTGTAAATTCATACAAGTTTTTTAGCGATGGCGTAAATTACTGTCATTGTGTTGTTGAAGTAAGTACTAATATGTACGTACATTTTGGTTTCGGTCAAGCACAAGATCAAATAACTTCTAACACCGTAAAGGATTACTGTTATTCTATTTATTGGTCTGAACATTCTTCTATTAAACATGATCCTACCCACTACTATAACGCTAAATTAGGTCAAGGTACTCAAGAAAATTCTCCATATGATTCTGGCATACAAATGGCTTATAATAACGGATCTGTAACAAAGTTTTCTTGTGGAAGTTACAACTTTGGTACTCCAGGTTCTACTGCAATACGAGGTCTAAATTCATACTTGTTTACTGTTTTTGCTTATAAAACTTTGTTATATTCTGATGGTCATTTTGCAAATCATAATTCTTTTGTTCCAATGACTGTACATGCTATGCCAAACCTGTCTAATCCACAAGCTATAGCAACATTACCAGACATTGCAGCATGTAAATTGACATTTTATGACATAGCTCAAGAAGTTACAGTCGGTTCTGATACGTGGGTTGTATTTCCTTGGAGATCTAAGGATACTACTCAATACAGTCAAATGTTTGGATACGCATATAAGAAAATTCCATGAGTCAGATAATTCCTTCGCTAATTATACCTGAGGGTACAAATCCAAATGTATCCGTCAATATTCCTGTACGTGATTTTACAGATTTTTACACCCCATACTATTCTATACAGGGTAAAATAAAAGGAGGTGGAAGCAAAACTGATTATCAACCATTAGGTAACGTAGGTATAGCAGTTGATGGATATAAAGTAAAATCGTACAAAGACTTATTCTATTACAATATCACAGTTACTCCTACAGCAATTGATGTAGGTAATGTAGTTTCTAACACCATAAGATCTCTAAACATTTTCAATGCATATTTCGTAAATAAGACTTTAGCTTCTGCAAATATAGTTGGTGATTCTGGTCTTTCAATTGCTATAACTACTCCATATACGTTCGGTCCCCTTCAAGAAACTAATTTTGACCTTACAGCAAGTTCTGATGGCCCTGCTACTATTAATGCAGTCTTAGAATTAGATTTTACTAGCGAAATGGTTTTAGTTCCTATAACTGGTCTTCGCGTAGTTCCGTATTTATATCAACCCGTAGATGCTATAACAGAGAAGTTATCCTGGAAAACTAACGTACTTACGTCTTATAGTGGAAAAGAACAACGTGTACGTATACGCCCATTAGGACCAGAACAGCGTATTTCAATGATTTATAATGTAAGAGATTTAGAGCGGCAAAAATCTAATCTCCTTATATCTGCTTGGTTTCCTCAGACTTGGGGAATACCAGTTTGGTTTGAAGGTTCATGGTTAAAAGGAACTTCACTAAGTGTCGCCCAAGATACTATAGTTATTGATACGACTAAATCAGATTTTAGGGTGGGCGGATTAGTATTATTCATAGAAGATTCTACACATTTTGAAGTATCTCAAATTGAATCTATGACGTCATCTCAATTTGTGTTATCGTTCCCATTAACCAAGAATTTCACAAATCCATATGTAATACCAATGCGAGTAGGCATTATGGATAAAAGTCCTTCAAAAGATGTTTATCCTAATCAATCTAAATTGAATGTTATTAATACTACATTTGTTGTCAAAGATAATGTAAACATTACAACCGCCCAACCATATATTACCTTTAGAACCTTACCAGTTTTAGAAGAGGTTCAATTAAGACAGGATTCTATTAAAGATTCTTACGTTAACAATTTTGAAGTTAATAATCCTGCCACTGGGACAATATCTACTATTGTTAAATGGGATAAATCTAAATATACAAGACCTGTATCTTTTAGGTTCAAAACCTCTGAATTTTGGGCTTTTAGGAAATTCTTACATTATTGTAAAGGTCAACTATATCCATTCTTTTTACCTACGTATGAAGATGATCTAAACATTGTTACCACATTTGCTAATAACGCTACGTTAATAGTTATTAGTAATGTAGATTTCGTAAAATACGGACCTCAATCTATTTTTAGATACATTCGTTTAGAATTAAACAATGGTCAAGTTATATATTCGAAAATTACTAATCAAGGACCTAACGTCAATCCTTTATATGAAGAGTTAACTTTAGATAACGCTTTAGCTTTTGGACATTCAGTTAATCCTACAGATATAAAGAGATGTTCTCTTATGTGTGTAGCTAGGTTATCTTCAGATTCTGTTGATATCACGCATTCATCTTATGGATATTCAGACGTATCCTTAAATATATTAGGAATCGATTATGACGCTTAGTGTAATTGAAGCATCAGATTATGGTGGGTCTCCAATTGAGTTTTATAAATTCAGGTACGGAGCTCAGATATATTACCAAGTGAGTGCTACTGAAGAACAATTAGGTCCTTTAGGTGTTACTTATTCTCCAAGACAAATTACATGTAAAGAGACTAATAACTCTAGTGAAATAAACAAAAATCCTATTGATTTAATAGTGGATAAATCAAATGAAATTACATATATCTTTAGAACTGGGCAACCGGACGATGTACTTTTCTTATCTCGATATGTTCGTCACACTAATGATGTTGACAGCGAATTCTTATTGAATTGGCAAGGTCGCGTAAGCAATTGCCAATTTGAAGGTGATTATGCAAAACTTATTTGTGAACCAGTTTCTAATAGCGCCAAACGTTTAGGATTGCGTTCTAAGTACCAGAAATTGTGTAGGCATTCTCTCTATGATAATAGGTGTCAAGCATCAGAACTTAAAGAGAACATAACTATTAACGTAGTTAATCCTACAAGTATTTCAGTTTTAGGTATTACTCAAGCAGATGGATTCTATAATGGAGGAAACCTCGTTTTAGAGAATAATGCTATGAGAATGGTTGTAAGTCAAGTAGGTGGAGTATTGCAGATTACTAGTCCTTTCAACAATATATCCTCTGGTATGAATGCACAGATAATCGCGGGATGTGATCACACTAGAGAAACTTGCTTGAACAAGTTCAATAATTTTTTGAATTATGGCGGATTTCCATATATTCCAACTAAGAATCCTTTTACAGATGGTCCAATTAATCAATAGGTGATGTATGGCATGGGTTGCAATTGTTGTTAGTATTGTAATATCAGTGATATCTTATGTGATGGCTCCTAAGCAAGAAGATTTAGGTGCAGGACCAAAAGCGTTAAAAGACTTTACGATACCTACAGCAACTGAAGATCGAGTAATACCTATTCTCTTTGGTAAACGTGCCATTAAAAGTCCTAATGTAGTTTGGTTCGGTAATTTAACTTCTGTGGCTATACGTGAATGAAAAGAATATATCTTTCTGATATGGAAAAGTTATATTGCTCTAATGGAATCAGAATATGGTTCCAGAGGCATAAGTTAAACTTCGACGATTTTGTAAAACGCGGGATTTCCTATGCAGAACTATCAAAGTTTAGAGCATGTGGATTTTGTGATAAACTTCTAACTAAGGTAGAAAACGATGGGAAGTAAATCGACTAAACAAACAATTGCACATGCTTACTATTTAGGTATGCATCATGTAATTGGACATGACAGTATAACTGCACTTAGAGAAGTAGTAGTTGGAGATTCAAAAGTTTGGACAGGTAATGTAACTACTAATCAAGATATCTCAATAGATGCCATGAACTGTTTTGGCGGATACCATAGTGAAGGCGGTATTAAAGGCGATGTAAGTGTTTGTTTCGGTAGAAGTGACCAAACTCAAAACGGATATTTAGTCGCTAAATTAGGTTCCACAGTACCAGCATATAGAGGTGTATTTGCTACAGTATTGAAACATGTTTATGTAGGTACAAGCCCGTATATAAAATACTGGTCTTATGTTTGCGAAGCTTATCATAGTTCATGGTATTCTGCTAAGGCCAAAATTGGTAATGATCACAATCCTGCCCATGTTATTGTTGAAGTGTTAACAAATAATGAATTCGGTTTAGGTTATAATATTGGTGAATTAGACCTTACAGCATTCACTAATGCAGCAAATACTTTATATACTGAGGGATTTGGTTTATCATTTGTTTGGTCTCAAGAACAAGATGTAAGTCAATTTTTACAAGAAATCGTACGTCACATAAGCGCATCCGTATATATTAGTCCATACACTGGTTTATGGACCATGAAACTTATTCGTAATGATTATACTGTTGGAGCGCTAAAAGTTTTCAACGAAGACAACATTATCGAAGTAGTGAAATATGACCGTCCGTCTATAGGTGAAACAGTAAATGAAGTTTTGCTTACATATACGGATGCTAGTGACGAAACTCCACGTAACATTAAAGTGCATGATTCTGCATTGATTTCTAAGCAAGGATATACAGTAACTTCCACTGTAGAATATCCTGCAATTACAGACGCTACACTTGCTAACAAAATTGCGCAACGTCAGTTAACTCAATTGTCAGCGCCTTTGTCTCGCGTAGAATTACATGTTAACAGAGATGCTTATAACTTAGGATTAGGTGATGCTATTGTATGGCATTGGGACGCATATGATATCCAGGAAATGGTATTACGTATTGTTGAAATATCTTATGGAAGTACAGATGACCGTTCTATTACGTTAACCTGCGTACAGGATGTATTCAGTATTGCAAACACTATTTATGCTCCACCTCCTCCAACAGCTTGGACTACTCCTGTATCGTCTCCGGTAGACGTTACAACTTATAAATTAGAAGAATTCCCTTATCAATATTGGGCATTATCAAATGGTATCAACACTGAATCTGCAGATCCAGGTTATGCTATGGTAGGTTCATATGTTAAGAAGAATGCTCCAGACGCTTTAAGTTATAAGATTATGGCTCAAGGTCCTGGTGAGTCTTCTTTCTCTTTGGCTGGAGTTGCATATTTCAATCCTACTTGTAAACTATTAGCAGCAATTAATGAATACCAAACTACTATATCATTCTATGATGATGACATGATGGATTTAGTAGTTCCATTACAATTCATTCTAATAGATAGTGAATGGTGTCAAATAACTTCAGTTAACGTGACTTTGTTAACTGCTGTAATAAAACGCGGTTGTTTAGATACAAGACCTCGTACGCACGCAAAAGATACTGTATGTTACATAACTGATTTCACAGTAGCTGATGGCGAAAGTAATGTACGCTCAAGTCCAGAGAATGTATACTTCAAGTTTTTACCTTCTACCGGTGTAGGTGTATTAGCCGAATCTGCGGCTACATACCACCTATATACAACTAACTATCGTATTAAACGTCCGTATAATGTCGCACGTTTAACAGTAGAAGGATTATATTATCCAGACAATACTGAAATATATTTCGATTTAAACCTTAACATAGGTTGGATGGAACGTGGTCGTTTAGTTATGGGTGATCAAGTTTTTGATGATTCTTACGCTGGTAACTTTGCTATGGAAGCCGGTACTACAATGACTATTAACATTTATAACGATGACACAAATGCTCTTATACGTTCTATAACTTCCGCAATACCTTCTGATCATGCATACGCATATTCTAAGAGTCAGTATTTAACAGACATAAATGGTTCTATAGTTAAGAATCTCAGATTAGAAGTGGAAACATCTTTAGGTGGTAGAACTAGTTGGCAGAAAAACATAATGTCATTCACAGTACTATTCCCTTCTTTAGAAGATCCATACAGTTTATTACTAGAAACTCTAACACCAGTTGCATATTATTTGATGGCAGAATATGGTCTTGTAACTGTTATAGATTGGTCTAACAATGGACATGATGCTAAATACTATGGTACTCCTATTTGGGATAGTGCTATATTAGTAGATGGTGCCAATCAACCAACAGTTAAATTCTCAGGTAATGATGGCGCATACACTACTGAAAAGATATTCTCAGATACCTCAAGTTTTACGATATCTCTATGGATAAAACTTGACGCAGTTAACACAGGTACTGATCAAATATTGTTTATGCAACATGCAGGTACAACTAACGAATATTCGTTAAAGATTTATGAACACAACGGAAAGATATATGTAGATAAGAGCGGTGGATCTCTTATGACTATATCATGGCCTACTGTCGTAGCTAATACAAGATATTTTGTTACATATACAGAATCTGCTGCGAATGGTGGACGTTTATATATCAATGGTTCATTAATAGGAAGTGCAACTAGAAAAGTATATGCTGGTACTGCAGTAGATAGATTGTGTTGGGGTTATGATAGTACCAACAATACTAAATTCATGACAGGTCTTATCGCCGCATTAACTATCGATAATAATGAGTGGACTTCAACTAATATAAGCGATTTGTATACAGCGGGTACAACGGCAGTAACTCAATTAGACGATGTATTTATTGGTTATGGCGCTGATATGTTTTATAAAATGGATGAACTTTCTGGAAGTACCGCTGTAGATTATGGTTCATATGCTACTAACGGAACATTTATAGGTTCACCAACACTAGATGTAGAAGGTCCAAGTCAATACATAGCTTCTAATAGAGGTATAGATTTTCCTAACGCAGCAAAATACTTAAGAGTCGTTGACAATTTGGCAGGAGGACATCCATTTACAAATATAGGTATTGTGTCTTCTAAGTATTGTATTTCATTCTTCTTTAAATTTACAGGAAATACCGCTGGTGCAAATTGGTACGGCGGTAATACTGTAGTGGAATTAAGAGAATCTGTAGGTTCTGCAGGACATAAAATACCATTTAGTATCGGATTTGATAATGGTAAACTTGTTTTTGGACGTTCTAGCAATTATACAACTACTATGGAGAAAACTGTTGGTAGACAAGTAATTAATGATGGACGTTGGCATAGTTGCGCTGTAAACATAGATACAACAACTAATATAGTTGAACTCTACATAAATGGTGCAATATATCAAATATATCAATTTACAACTGTAACTGCAGATACCTCTGTAGCATCTAACGCCGCGAGATTATTTATTGGTTCAAGACCTGATGATTCTGGTAATTCAGTAAATAGTTTTGGTGGAAGTTTATCTCAAGTTTCTTTATTTGAAGGAATTACTTTTACACCTAAATCAATCCGTGATTTATTCACATGGAGCGAAATTGGTAACTATTACGAATATAATTGGTTACCAGCTATGAGTCACTCAAATGTAACCTTTAATCCCGCTAAAACTATCGCAACAGCTGTAAGTGGTTCATATTATAAACGTGTTATGGCTTATATACCTATGACGCGTTATGGCAGATATGTATTTGAAGCTTCATTTCAAGGTACTAATTCTCAAGTAGGTATTGGTATTACTTCATATAAGGAAGCAGATGCTTTAACACAATATGTAGGACAACGCGATGATGACTTTGGATTTGTGTTTAATGCTTTAGGATATACTAACGGATCAAATGTCAATTACGGATCTCATATACAAGCAGGTAGTCCAGGCGATGTATTTCAATTCATAGTTAACTTTATTGATTCAACTACTGGTGGGATACTATTGTGCCGTCGCGATAATAAAGTACCTATAGTTATACACCAAAATATATTGTTCACCGACACAGACTATTACGTAGCAGGTTGGGTTTATGATAACGAAGAATTACACCTTAATTTAGGCGATACAGCTTTTGTAAATAGCATACCTCCAAGATATACTTCTGTAGATGGTAATTTATGTAGTGGATTCGTGTATAATCCTAACAAGTTACTACTATCGCTTAAAGCTGCAGGATTAGATGTATTGATGGACGATACATTAATTAAAGGTAACACTGCTTCTGGTAATAAAGGTGTTTATGCTAATGCCCCAAAAAGTTCTGGACGTTGGGCTTTTGAAGCTAGAGCTTCATACATGGACACCAATATAATCTTTGGAGTTACTACAAATCCCGCAACAGGTTCTCTACTTGGCGCAGCAGGTATGGGAACTGCTATATATCCAAGTAACGGACAGGTTTACACTGTAGGTACTTTGATAAAAACATTAGCCACCGTTCCTGCTAATGAATGGGTAATGATTTGTGTAGATCTTGATATCGGAGAAATAACTTTCATAAGTCCTACTTTAGGCAGAAAAGATATGGTATTACCTTCAGGTACTTATTACCCAGGTATATGTAACAGTAACCAAACTACTACACATATACAAATAAACTTTGGTGATCAACCTTTCTCTAATACTATGATTGATGATTGCTATTCATGGGATTCTACAATTTATCAAGCAGATGTTAATCCTGAGATAGACTTATCTGCGGCAATTACATCTGCGTTGTCCTATACTCCATACGCACTTTATGGCATGAATACAACTCCTTCTGGTACAGTTGTTCCAGATCTATCTGGTAACGTAAGACATGGAACTCTTAATGGTGGTATGACCATGGGAGTTATTCGCGAAAACATTAAGTGCGCAGTATTCGATGGTTCAAATGATTACATCTCATTACCTACTACTGGATTTGCGAACTTCACTTCTGGCTTTACAATGTTCGTACTTGCTAGACCTTTAACTAATGCTAATGACGCACAGTTTATTGACTTAGCAGAGAATACCACTTGGCCAAATGATAACTTTAGATTTGGACGTTCAGGTACTGGTACTTCGATGTATTCACAAGTTTATGTTGCCGCAGCAGTATCTAATACTCATACATCTACATCTACTATTACGGATGGAGACTGGAAAATGTATTGTGTCCGCCAGGATAACACAGGTAAAATATACCACTATCTCAATGGCTCTTTGGTAAGTTCAAATACAGGAACTACGTTCTTGGCTAACGTCACTAGAGCTTCAAATTATATTGGTAGATCACATGATTCTGGATCTTCTTACTTCAATGGTGATATGTGCCTTGTAGGTATTTATGATACAGATATTGGAGCTGCAGCAATTGCAGCAATATTCACAGCAATAGGACTATGATATGTACAGATGTAAACATTTCCAATTACAAGAACTGGTACCACCTGAAATTTATGCAGAACGTGGTGAAAGCGCATGGAAGCTTTTAGATGATAGGATTCTTATTTCTGCAGATCAAGTACGTGAACAATTTGGTCCTATTTTCATTAATACTTGGCATGATAAGAAATTGCAAGTAGCATGTGGCCAAGTGCGCAAGTATAGTGGATTAAGGCCATTTATATCTGATGACCCTGACTGTCCAACTACTAAATGGTCGGATCACAAGTATGGCCGTGCTTTGGATGCAATCTCTTTGACTGTTAAAGCCGAAGAAATGCGCAAGTATATTATTCAGAACAAAGACAAGTTTCCATATATTACCGCTTTGGAAGTGGATATTAGTTGGTTACACTTTGCTTGTCGTAACATTGACGCAATTGAATTAATACCTAAAAATGTTTGAACAATTCAAATTATACATTTATGGCGCAATTTTGATCTCAGTTTTCTTGGCTGGTTATAATATCAGTTCATGGAAAAGAGATTCAGAAGTATTAGCTCTTCAAAATAAAGTTGCTGAAGCTAACAAAGTAATTATTACTAAACAAGACACTATAGAGGCTCAACATGAAGATTACAGAAAATTACAAGACAAAAAGCAGCAAGTTATTATCAAAAAGGTTATTGAGTATGTTGCTACTGGGAATATGTCTCCTGACTGGTTGCTGTCCTACGACTGCTCTACAATATCAGCCTCCGAAGACACCTCCTGCGAACTTAATGGTTACTCCAGTGCCATTAGAACGGATCGTGACGCCTTAATAGTGGCTACACACAACAATTTAATGTGTAATGGCTATATTAAGCAGTTAAGTGATCTACAAGATTGGGTAAGGTCTTTGTATATTAAAAATTAAGATTATTTTTAATATATTAAAACAATGAGCCTGGTGTGCCTGGTTTATTAGGTTTAATAAAACCGAGTTATATTAATATATCTATATAAATTAAAATATTGTTAAACCAGGGATAAACCAGGCACATGATTCATAAGTCACAATTAAAAAGAAGGAGCCGTAAGGCTCCTTAAAGGACTCTGAGGGAGAGTCAAAACTTAGTGGTCTCTTCAAGATATAATTCCCACGTATATGGAAATTTACTCTCAATGATTTTACCTATTGCATCTGCATAAACTCGAATTTCATACTGAGCAAACTGAGTCTGACGCAATTTTAAGAACGCTAACCAATTACGTAAATTAGCAGATGCTCTCATACGTGAATATCTACCGACTGGTAAACATAAGCGAGCAAGTTCTTTTGGTATACCATCTAAAAGAGCTCTTTCATAAAGATGTTGAGCGCTTTGGTATATTTTCTCAAGATCATCTTGAAAACATACTGCATCACCAACTAATAGTTCGCGACCTGTAGTATTCTGCGCTTGTTTATTACTTGTAGCAGCATTTGATCCTAAAAGTCGCTCTATAGATGGAATGTAGTTTTCATCAGGGATTGGAATATAACGTGCACTCATTTCGTTGTAACTTTGAGTACGGTGTCTATGCCATTCTCTGAACACCATTATTGGAGCTTTCACTTCAATAATAAGTCCCGCCATTTCAAAAGGTGTGGCATGATTATTTCTGTATAAATGCGCCAGAAGTTTCTCATCACCTGGTTCAATAGGAGTTCCCCAACCTTTGAAACCTTTACCTGTAGACATACGGGCAGCTTCTACAATTCGCTCTTCACTGCCCCATGTCTCAATGAGTTCTACATATCCATGATCTAAAACTTCAAGTTTCATATTATTGTCCCACAAGTACAGGTGCGTTACCTTGCACTATTATACAACTTTTAGAAATTGAACAAGCTTCTGAATACTTTTTAATAGATTCAAGTTGCACAAATTGAGAAGCATTCAATTGCATAGATTCACGATATGCATTATCAGCCTTCGCCCTACTCTGTTCTGCTGCCATACGTGAGTCTTCTGCAAGTTTACATTGACTCTCAGTTTTAATACGTTGTTGTTGAACAGCTGTATTATCCATTTCAGATATTACACTCGCATTTGGAAGACTTTTTCCCATATTAACATTAATTAAATCAACATGCAAACCAGTTGATTCAATATGTTTACGGAACCTTTCAGCGACTTTATTTTCAATTTCTAATAAAGTTTGTTGATCAGTCATGATTTTAGTCATTGAATATTCTTTGGTTACATCACGGACAATTGTACGATATTGTTCTTGTAAATTGTTTTCGTACCATTTAGAATATCCAAATGTCTTAACCATATAAGCAGGATCTTTCCATTGTAACACTATATAACTATTATAGTTGATAAAGTTGTTATCACCTGTAGTTAGATGTTCCAATGGTTCATCATACTTTATTGGTGTGAGGGCCACATCCACAGTTTTTGTAGACATGAAATACCAAGATAAACCAGGTTTTTGCGTAGTATCTTGAACACCACCATGACCTAATATAAAAGGATTTTCAATTACAACAGATTCAAATCCTGGAGGTGTTGTATTACTATAACACCCGACTAAACATGTAATACAAAATACCAAAAGTAATTTTTTCATAATTATCTCCTATTAAAAGTTATACAATAAAGCTAATGATACGCCATTTGGTCGTGATGTAACATCATCGTCTTTGAGATAATAGTAATTATACTCAGCGCGTAACGTTAAAGCCTGAAAAGGTTGTATTTCATAGCCTAGACCAATACTTGGAAACGATTTAGTTATATCAACACCTGGTACAGATAATTCAGTGTAATTATACCCAAACTGCCAAGTTAATCTTTGTTTATAGATATGAACAATACTACCAATCAAGTTAAATTGATACTTATCAAGATTTGTATCTTGTTCATAATTTAGTTCGATTGCTGCATGGTCATCCATCCAGAAACCTACTACACCACCTTTTGTAGTTCCATCAATACCATATGCAGTGATATCAGTTCGTGATACTCCTACATAAGGATCGATTGAAGCTTCAGCAAAGGCAAAACTTGATACCATTAATAATAACACTGCAAATAACATTTTCATAGTACTCTCCTATTGATAAAACAACTGGTCACTTTTGAAGCACTCATAAAAATCTTGGATTCTTAATCCAATCTGTTTTTGAACTTCGCAAGCATCTTCATTTATAGCTCGTATCTCAAATTTACCAGAAGATAACCTATGTAAGAAATAGGATCCTGTTGGCAAATTACCTAGTTGGAACTTATAACTAGGATCTGGTTTGAGTCCATATACTTCTATGCACCCATATCCAAATTCAGTGGCTGTAGATTTTACGAAAGCGTCTTTTGGAATCATATTCGTATCTTTGGGATTTTGGAACTCAAATTTCCTAGCAAGTTCTGCTTTTACTAAACTATCAAAATACATTTGTCCAGTTCGGCAGTCCATAGATCCCATAGGTATAAACGCATCGCGTATACCATCTTTAGCAACATATGCGACTGAAATATACATACCTTGAGATTTTAATTCCTCAGCATTACTCTGAGCCATCAGAATCACTAAGAATATGAGTAGTATTCGGGTGATAGTATTCATCGATCTTGTCCTCCATTATTTTGCGAATTTCATTTTTGGAAAGTACATCTACATCTAGAGTTAAATTTGGTTTAATTGCAAATAGAGATTTTCTGCAAGTATCTTGTATAGCAAGAACTCTCTTTTTCTGTTCTACATTAATTGGTAATTTATTTACAGATCTTATACAATCATGTAAATTACGTTTTGTAAGTATTACAAAAGCATCTTTAGGTATTACATTTGGATACATACATAATAATGGACTCTTTACGCCCCAGTAATGAGCACGTTTTGCCTCTCTGCGTTTGCTTAAATAGATTTTGAATTTGTGTGCAGAATAAACTTCGTCCATATTTATTGACACTACTAACTGATTTTGCAATTCAAGATCTTCCCAATCAAAATCATCACGACCTGGATAAGGAGCAGTTACACTTCTGCACATTTCTATTCCCATATCAGCATGAAGTACTTTAGCGATATAACTTGTGCCAGATCGTGGAATACCTAATACAATTACAGGATTGTTACTTAACATATTTGAATCCTTTGTGAGTTAATTCATATTCAAACATAATACCACCAGATGGATCTCCTACATCTCTACGCATTAGGTAACCTCTTTTAAATAAATTAGTAAGATAGTTACTTGATGCTTGTATAGAAAGATCAAATCTTTTAGCAATTGAAGGCGAAGTATGCTCTTGAAATGATGTGTGAATATATTTTAAGATAGCAAGTTCACGATCTGTAAGACGGTGTTCTTTACATACCTCCATTATTTCACTAATCCTTGATGGATTATCGATAATGAATTGTGTCACATCGTTAAAAGTTAAATAAGTAGATACTTTAGTCACTATTGTCAACCTCACAAATTCCAAGTAGTAAAAGAATTGTATGTATAAAAAGCGCTAAAGTTAATAACAATAAAGGACTAAAGATAATTGCGTATCTTAACCAATCACTCATTTCTATTTCTCCAAACAAAAAGCGGAACCTAAATTATAATGAACTCGATCTCTTTCTTTGTATAAGTACCATCTTGCGGATTCACACAATTCTTTATTATTAAATTCTTGAGTAGTGCATACATGAGTATAAGAATTGAAACACATAAATAGTATAAAAGTTTTCATGATTTTGACCTCTTTTCATGGGCATACATTCCACCTATATGGCGTACTACATCTTCATGTACACCCATATAGAGTCCAACTTTACGAGATGTAGATCTTTGCAAATGATGCTTAACAAGTTTTGCAAAATTCTCATCTATTGTACTATCTGGTGGCATATTCATCTTAACCACCTAAGAAACATTGCCATACACCTTTAACTCGGCGTATACGCATTTGCATTCCCCAAAAAGGAGCAATCATATTTACAAATACTTTGTGATCTCGTTCAGTAATCATAATGTTCTCCAAAGTAATAAACAAAGTAAATTCTTTATTTATTAGGTATATTATATCTCAAATTTATCCGCTTGTAAACATTTTTATATAATCTAGATTTATATATTAGAACATACTCTGGTGTGCCTGGTTTAACAGGTTTTATAAAACCTAATATAATTAATATATCTATATTAATAAATTTTATGTAAAACCAGGGATAAACCAGGCACATGATACTTAACATCCTATGCATTTAACATTATAATTGCGAACAGTACATAAAGACATTACTTCTTTAAATGTACTAGGTGTAGTGACATTAAGTAATATAACTTCAGTACCTTTTGGTAATCCTTGAAGATATGATATTCTTGCTACATGTCTGTAAACTGAATTAGGATCGGCGTCTTTTGGATACATATTTCTCAAGTAATCCATGTATTGACGTTCTTCAGTGGTAAACACATATTTAGTAGTTCTTTGACGACTCATATGCTTCATTTACTTGTTCCTTTAAATCGTAGATAATTTTCTTTAGAGAGTTAACTTGAAAAGTATTACTCGTTTTATTCAAATACAATGTAGCTTTCTCTCCATAAATACGTTCAATAGCTTCTTCAGGAGTAATCTTCATCCTATTACAAGCAGTGCGCAATTCTTTTAATTGTTCTTCTGTGAATTTACTTATCATAGGTCTTCTCTCCAACGCAATGCAACTGCGTGAAATGGTTTTCCATCATCAGTTAATTGTGCGTATTCATATGTTACTACTTTGTTTACATACTTTTCAATATTCTTTAACACATGAGTCTTATCAGCAATAGTACCTGGAGCAGATAGTTTGAAGATCTGTCCATTTCTATGTTTACAATGCAACACAGCCCAACCATCTTTAGATGCTGTTATTCCAGTAACTCTTGCCTCATCGTCTTCAAGAGCTTTAACTTTAATAAGACACTTTGATCTACGACCTATTTCGTATAAACCGTATTTAGGACGTAACATTAAACCCTCATATCCACCCTTAATAGTAGATACTAAGTGTTCTTTTAAGTTATAGTTTGGAATATCACCTACAAACTTAGTAGGACATATCGTTATATGAGGATTTAACGCAGCAATTTCTTTTAATATTTCATGGCGATCTTCATAATCAAGATGAGTTTCAACCAAATCATAAACTATGTAGTCGAGTATCACGCTCTCTGGTTGTTGTCTCTTAGCCCAACTACTTACAACTTGTAGTGGTATACCGTGTTTGTAAATTTCACCATCTAATGTAACACCTTCAGGTATATTCAATTTAGATGTGATATGTTTTACAGTGTTAATATAGCGTCCACCTCTTGAATAAGCGACTACTTTACCTTCTTCCATAGTCATTAAACAACGGTGTCCGTCAAGTTTTGGTTGTACATAGCAAGTTTCTATTTTCGTTTTCTTCGCTACATCTCGCCATTTTACGGCTAACATAGGTTTATGTAAGCCAAGTATATTCTTCAATGGAAGTTTTGCTTGTTCCATTGTGTCTACATATCCATGATCTCGCTTACTATTTATACGAGAATCTATACGACTTTTAATTTGTTGCTCAAGACTCCTACCCGCTTTACCATGACTAACAGTCTCAGTATAGCGAGTAGGAGAATCTCCAAGTTTAGACTCGCTTTCCATATGAATAATAGCACCAATAGAATAAATAGTCCATTTACTAATACCATGTTTTGCATTACGGTATAATGTCTTTTCATTCGGTCTTGGTGTAATCATATGAATACCTTTAATTAGCGAGTTTTAGAAGCAGCTTCACCAGCAAGACCAGCATAAGCTGCACAGTCTTCATAGTCATCTGCATGGAAAGGTCCATGTTCTGAACGAACAGTCTTCAATAAGATCATGAATTTCCAACCTTGTTGTTCATTCAAATTATGACCAGTCAGAGTGTTGAACATCTCTACAGTTTTCGCCATAGAACGTTCACCTTCCGGTTTATCATATTTCTTTTTGCGCGCTTCAAAATGATCTGCACCTGCGTACAGAAACTGTTCTGCGCTAATTGGTACTACTTTCTTTACAACTTTTTTCTTTACTACTTTCTTTGGTGGTTTACGTTTAGCCATACAATTGCTCCCATTTACGACCAGTTAAATGCCAGATTTCTTCTCCTGTAGACGGATACTTATCTAAGAAAACAATCCGTTCACAAGAGGTATTTACAAACAACTTTACACATGAATCACAAGGCGAAGCTGTAACGTATGCTGTATGAATAGCTTGTATGTCTCTACAAGATATCAGTGCATTTTGCTCCGCATGTGTAGCGTAACAGTTCTGTAAATTTTGTCCAGAAGGAGACTCCGCACCAGCACATGGATTATCTATGCAATGCGGAGCTTTTCTAGGTACACCGTTATAACCGACAGACAAAACTCTATTTGTCTTGTCAGTTAATATACATCCTACACGGCGTCTTGAGCAAGTTGACCTTAATCCAGCCAACATTGCCATTGCCATGTAGTACTCATCAACGCTTATACGCTCCGAGTATTTCGGAAAATCTTGCATATAATCGATTAACGTAGCTATCTCTGTTGAAATCGATTGATGATGTTTGTGATTCGGTGATGTAATAGAGTTTTTTGGCATCTAAGCTTCTTGCTTTATCAGCAAGCTCCTCTTTCGATGAAACATATAAAAAGTCATTGAGTTTATCATCTTTGAAGATTGTTCTTCGCGGATCAAACTCTGTAGCCACAAAGCATACTACATCAGCTCGAATAGTCTCATAAATACGCAATGTATGCATATTATCAAAGTACCATTCATCACCAATAATACAAGTAGACTTACCTCTTGTAAGAGCACTCATAAATGCGTGATGCTCTACTTTAGAAAGGAAAGAAGGCATATTGTTATATTCCTTAAAATCCTTTCTTTTTACGTTGCCAAAAAGCGCTACCTTAAGATTAAACTGATCAAGGTAATACTTCTCAAGCAATTTCTTACGAGCTCCTCCACGTAGTGAACCTCCGTAGATAAGATCATATTCTTTCTGCTTCTGTACAATTCTATTCTCTCGTTTAGCGAGAATAGCTTGTTCAATTGGAAAGTGATATATGTTTTCCTTCTTAATAGGAACACTACCTTTCTTTTGACAAAGTTCATAAACTCGTTCTGGTCTGCGAGCTTGTGAAAGGTAAATAATATCATCACGTTTAACTACGATATCTTCCTCTTTCCAATTCTTAGCCCAATCTTTACATTCAATAGCAGGCCACAATTGTTTAAGTTGCAATTGACCATCAGTTTGTACATATATAATAGGTCCATTAAACCTGTTCATATGTACATAATTCATAATTTGGTCGGGAGCTTCTGCGCCTCCAAAGAAATTCACATTACCATTGAATACAACAAGTGCATCAAATCCATGCGAGTTAATATCAGTTTTCATGATATCAACAAAGTGCATATCTTCAGGTATCCACGTATTGCGCGTATTGCGCGTAATAATAGATATGTCTACGTCTCCTGTAATTTGAGCAGGAGATCGCAGACAACCAATTATTGAATGGATATCGAAGTTTGCAGCAGTACGTGAGACTTGAGACCACGTAATAGAAGCACCTAACTTCATTACACCAAGTTTCATACTAATACCGCTGGATTTTCAAGTAAACCATCGATTTGTGATAATACACCATCGCGTTGCTTTTCAGTTGGATAGTATACCGCAGTTGAGTTAAATGCATGCTCGTTTGTAAGAGCATTAACAGCTACACCTTCGTGATCAAAACGTATTCCATATAAAGGATCGTTATTGTCGTCTTTTGCTTCAATTGGTTCAATAGCATTACATCCAAGTAAACAAATTCTCTTCCCTTGCAAGTTAATCCACATCTTAAATATCCTCATGGTTGGTTTAAAAGTAAATTTAAGTATATAATAAAAGAGTATTATATACTCGGTTTATATCAAAGTAAACTAAAATTTTTATAATGGCCGAATGTACCAAATTGGTTCACACGTCACTTCTTTATCCATACAATATTTCAAAGCTCTATACACATTATCCCAACTATCATAACAGAATTCTGGTATAGAACTAGTCATTTTGTCTGGTGGAAGCATTAAACATTCTTGAGCAATTTTGTAATGCTGTTCATAGATGTGACTAGATGCCAAATTCATATACATGTTACCTGGAATTATTTTACTTCCATCGAACTGCCTACAATTATATGCGCATAATAACCGTAATGTCATAATCGTAAAACTAAACATGTCATAAGGTAATCCTAAATGTGCATCGCTAGAGCGCATAAAGACATGACAGTTTAAACGATTATTACGTATATTCCAAGACATAGCTACAGTACATGGGATGTCTTTTGAATCTTTAGGATTTCTACCCCAAATAGTCATAACTGCTTGACGTGTGTTAATATCTTTACATAAAGCAGCAAGTACGTAGTCAAACTGTTCATTATATGGTATTCCATATGCACCAGATAAATAAACACCATCATCACTAAAATCTGCCATACGTTTATTATAAGGCGTAAGATCTGCGACGAGATTTGACCCACGTGTAATCCAGTCAGCTTCTGCAGCCAAGAATCCATATGCTAATTTCCTATGTTGGTGATAGCAAATTGGATACTTCATGTCAAATGCAAAACTGTTGTTTAACAATTCCAATGTTTCTGTACCTCTTGGACTGACGTGTGTGCCATTAAGAAGTATTTCATTATATGTATCGAGCCATGCCATTGTGGCATTAGGATATGTCTTAATCATAGTTTCATATCCCTTGAATTCGGTATTCCTTTGTTAAAAGAACCATCATACCACATAGTACGCATTTGTTCAATACGTACTTTAATAGGATTTTCTTTGTTGAACGCAGTTTCAGTATAATCGTAATGAACTACAGGTAACATAACATACAAATTAAAGTACTTGTCATATTCATTAACTATATCTTCGAAATAACTTTCATTTTCGATATATTCATTACGTTCTTGTTTAAGTTTACGCCAATTGTTAATGATTGTTTCTTTTGGAGGACAACATAAAACAATGACAGTTTTAATATCTGCGAGATGTTTCTCAAGGACATCAATATGTTCTTGACCTATGTTTTTACTTCGATAAATTTTACCATAAATTTGTTCAGAAGGATAATTACGGTCCCATACAATATTATGGAAATTATATCGTGGAGATGGACATTGACCTAAATATGCTTTAAATGCTTCCATAGGAGATGGATATCTTCCGTTATGAATTACGCATAAATCATTGAATTCCTCAAGAATCAATGTGCTTTTACCACTACAATCTGGACCTTCAATGATTATTGACATTGCACTTCTCCGTTAAAAGCAAAGCTTTTGCTTGAATTATGGGGGTGTGATTGGGAGCTACCCAACCTTCTGGTTTAACTACATCAAGTGCACTACCTCTTTTTGAACGAGGATCATCTGCACCTTTAGATCGTTCTTTAGCCATATTACATTTATGAACTTCATCCCAATGTAATTGCCAATTATATCCGCTAATTACTGCGAGTGATACAGCCATTGCATTCATTATATGCAATGATACCATACCTCCTTCAAGATCAATTGGACTTTCAGACATAACTCCTTTTGAATAGAGTTTAATGAGAGCAGCGAATCTACTTGCAGCATCTTTTATGATCTCTGAAGAAATCATAGTATGTGCAAGATATTCAAGATTACGTGGACCTTTTGAATAATTCTTATGGTTATCATCCCACTTTTCACCATGCATAAGTGCGGTGCCTTGAATTACATAAGATAAATCTATAAGAGCATCTATCATACCTTCATGGTTTTTATCTTTGAATGCGGTTACATATTCTGATAATTCTTCAACCATAAAGCATCCGCGATATTCAACGGTATCTTTTGGCAATTTCATTAATTGTGTAGGCATTTCCATACCAAATTTCGTATGAAAGTCCACTATGTCTTCGAAGTTGGTTTTCATGGTCTTGGAGATCTCCAAATGTAAAAAAGGGACCTATAATTAAATAGGTCCCTTTTCTATTGGGTCAGCCTGGATTAAAAGCCGCTATCAGTTGCGCTTGCTGTGTCTGCACCAGCAGCTTCAGCAGCTGCATCTTCAGACTCACTGCGAGGAGTAACTTCATACTCTTCAACAGTAGCACCTTCAACAGCAATGCTGCCGTGGATAACATCATAACGCACATCACCGATGGTCAAACCTGCATCCAGTGCGTCTTGTACTGTAGCACCAGTTTCAAGTTTGAAATAACCTTCGAAACGATCAAACGCTTGTGAACCTTCACGCTTGGGGTTTACTTGGGTCAGAACGGTCAATTTGGCTTCTTTGGTGATGCCATTTACGCGTTTTGCTTTTTTCGGGCCAGTATCAACAACTTCTTGTGCTGCTTCTTGTTTAGACATAAGTGTCTCCTAAGTAAGTGGGTTGTAAAAGATAATTTAGTGTTTAACTTAATTATCAGTGTATATTATATAACAACATATATCAAAAGTAAACAAAAACTTTAAATTATTTATCAATTTTTGATAATTCTTTTGATTCATTCTTTTCATATTCAAGATATCCAGAAGCTTCAGTATCATGATCTAAATCAATTGATTTTTCACGACCTATTCTCTTCTTGAAATCTTTTATGAAATTAGGTGACATAGCAGTCTTAATAACATCACGTAACATACCTAAAGTAAATAACTCTTGGATACGTATACAAGACTGTTCTGGTACCCATTGTATTCCCCAAAACGGATTCATAACTTGAATCTTTCCATTTGTGAAATCTCTTGCGGTAACAGTACATATTAATTCATATACTATTACTTTTTCTCCTTCCTTAACTTTAAATTGGTGACCAACTAAAGCTATAGCAGAAAAACTTGAGGCAATAGTATTTCTATCTGCTTTGTGTAAAACTACATCACGAGTTTCCTGTTGTGCAACTGCATACAGAATAGATTCTATTTCACGAAGCTCTTCTTCACCAAAAGCACCCGTATGTTTAAACGCAGACATTACTCTAGTTATATAACCTATCATTGAACTCATATCAGTTTGTATCTATCGGTAAAAGTGAAAGATCAATTAAATCCATATTTTCATCAAGAACTTTGTCTCTATAAGTGAATCCATTTAACAAATTTACATCTTTATCAAAATTAGTGAATCCTATATTATAAGCCGTAAGTGCGTCGCTTATATTGTCAGTGAGATTCATATTATAACGTATTGCGCAAGCTCCAACAAGTATATTTTCATATTTATCGTGTATATCATACTTGTTACAAGGTTTAGTCCAGAATTTAGGTTTTAATTGCATAAATCCTATTTCGCCATGCTTACCATTACGTGATACATAATCAGATTCTACTTTAATCACAGACATTATTATCATAGGACTTATGTTGTATTCTACAGAAGCTTGTTCTATCATAGTAGTTATCATAATAGAATATGGTTTCTTTACTTTATAGCGAGTCTCTAAAACATTTGCTATCCATGCAGTTTGTCCCGCAGAGTCTATAGCAGCAATAGGTTTTGCTTTAATAGGACTTGGTACAAAATATACAACTATTGAAGCAAAGAATATAACTAATGCAATTGCGATTTTAAGTTCCAATTTTCTTAAATCTCTCATAACATTCTCCTGTAAAGTTTAAGTGCATTTAACATATCAGACTGCGTTTTACCTTTATTTTGAAGATTTATAATTGTAGCTTCATCTATAGTACCACGGGCAATTATTCGCGTAACCATTACATGATCAGATTTTGCACCTTGTCTTAAAACTCGGCAATTGTATTGATCATATAATTCATATGAATCTGTAAGGCAATACCATATAACGTTGTAACCAGATTCTTGTAGATTTAATCCATGTCCCATACTCATAGGATGTCCACCAAGTATAGGGTATTTACCTTGATTCCATTCACGTTCTATAATTCGCGTTTGGTCCATTGTAACTCCAGAACCTATATAAGGCATTCCTGGATATAACTCTTGTAGTTTTAACAGATCAGGTTTATAATGGAAAGCTATCATTGCAGGATTCCCGTCAAGTGAATCAGTGAATGATTTCAATGCTTGAGCTTTTTCATCATGTATGTGATAAAATTTAGGTTTTCTACCTTTCGCTTTCTCTAACTCGTCTAAATGTTCAAACATAAACCCTTGAATTATTTGACGACATTTACCATAAGCTACACCAGCAGAACTCGCAACCACTTTAAATGATTCTTCATCATATGACAATTCAGAAAATAACTTATCTTCCATCTGTTTATATTGTTTCATTACCTTCTCTGGTAAATCCACATATATGTCATTTACTATCATTTCAGGAAGATCAAGGTGATCTCGCGCGCTTAAATGTATACAGAAAGGTTTTATCTTATCTAAAATTTGTTCCATTGCCCACGGATGAGGTTCGAACTTAAATCCTTGATAATCAGATTGAAAAAAGTATTTATTACGATAAGCATAGAAAGTTTCTCCTAATGCTTTACCGAGATCAAGAATGTATATTTGTGCCCAAAGATCAAGTAATCCACCACTTACTAAACTGCCAGTAAGAATATAACGTTTCTTAAACATTCGTAGAAAAGTCTTTAGAATTTTAAATCGTTTTGCTTTATGTGCTTTAAATTTAGTAGATTCATCAACAATAAGAATTTCCCAAGGAAATCTTTTATGTTTTTTGATCATATCATGGAGCCAATCTATACCTTCAGGATTTATTACATAAACTCCAACATCATTACGCAAAAATTGTTTTTCTTTCTCTGCTCCGTGCATTACCGCAATTTTTATGTTATTAAAGTTGGTCCACTTTTTAGTTTCATTAGGCCACACTAAATGACATACACGAAGTGGAGCAATAACAAGAGTTTTTCTCTTTAACTTGTTAAGCATATTAAGAGATATAGAAGTCTTACCTAAACCTGGATCCAATAATAAACCTGCATATGATTTATCAATAGCAAAATCTTCAGTATCTTGCTGATATTTATGTGGTATCCAGAGTTTTGACATTATTTGAATTTTGAAATCATAGAAAGAAGGTTATTAACTCCACGTCCTTTTATGCCACCAGCAGTTTTCCAGTATCCTGTACCTGGCCAGAAGTCAATAACACCTTGAGTAGTTTCAACTCGTAAATGAGCTCCACCATTATATTCAGTGAATTTGATTTGTTTCTCTTGTAGAAGTTTAGTAGAATATTCACGATTACTAGCACGCTTAACTTTACTAGCTTCTTTAACTGCTTTCCAAGTTTCGCCAATTTCACTCATATTAACCTCTATTGTTGAAAGTGGCCTCTACCACTTTTATTTCTTAATACTCTTTTCTCTATAGCTTTAAAAGTTGATTCGTATTCTGGCCAGTCTTTCTCTACTACTACACAATCAATAGTTCCTAATCCTATTCTCTTAATTGCTGTATTTAACTCTTCTTGTTGTTCTACAGACATATGAGAAAGTTTTAATACTACATATCTAACTTCTCGTTTAAATGTGCTCATTTTGCAATCTCCATTTCAAGTGCTCTTATGGCCGATGCAACTGTATAACAAAAATACACAGTAAAATTCAATTTACTAAGAGTCTTAGCAAACTCTTCTTGATGAGGAGATGGTATATTATCTCCTCTCTTAAACTCTATAAAAAATACGTGACCACCAGGACAAAACACTATGCGATCAGGCGCACCTTTTATACCTATATGTTTAAACTTGATTGACCAACAACCAAATTCTTTAAGAGCTCTTTTAACAAACTCTTCTTCAATGTCAATTTCTAATTCATCTTTCATCTTTCATCTTTAGTGAATTTTGACATAGCACATTTAAGGTGCTCAATAGCTCTTGTAAATTTATCTACAAGAAGTTCTTTATCATCTTCATCTGGAGATTCAGTTATCTCATCATTTGAGACTGCATCATCTATGTTTAATTGGTAAGTTGATATTGCATCAGTTATATCTAACATAAGCGCTTCTACTTCGCTACAACCATCCATAGCAGATGAGAGTTTATCGCGCATTGTCATTTCTTGTTCGCTCATTGAATACCTCTGATTTAATAAAGAATAATTATATACAATACCTTATAACAAGTAAACAAAAAGTTTAAACAAGTTACAATTAGTTTAATAAAAAATCTTAATATAAAATTATATAAAACAATGAGCCTGGTGTGCCTGGATATCCCGGTTTGATAAAACCTTATATATTTAATATAGATATATAAATATATAAAACTATTAAACCAGGATTAAACCAGGCACATGATACTTAACCAAGTTGTTCAAGAGGAGCAAAAGTCTCTGTTACTATTTCAACATCTGACTTTGCGATTGACACAGTAATAAAATCTCCTTCGATTTTTATTACACGACCAAACGCTACAGCATGAGTATCCCCATCTTTCTGTGCGGCAGTTACGTAAACTAAGTTACCTTCTTTAAGATTTGCCATTATTGCACCGCTCCACAATCATCACATTCCCAAATGCGTTGATCGATATTCCAAGTGTGATTTGAGGCACTAGCTCCACACTCTTCACACGATTCGGCATCATAGAAAGGTTTGTTTTCTGTTTCTGAATCTTCTTCACTTTTCTGAATTTCCTCATCTGAGAATTCTTTATACTCAAGATTCGCTTGTTTAACATCTTCAAGATGTTTCTTGCAAACATAGTGACTTACCATCATGTTGTCGGTATATTGAGCAACTGCTGGTATGTTTTCACTACCATCTAAACTACAAATTGAACAAAATTTACTCATCGTTTAAGTCTCCTTCTGGAGTGAATGATTCAAAATCAGATGCAGCTGAAGCTTTAGGATCTACTGCATCACGTTTATCAGATTCTGGAGCTATTGTAATTTTACCTAATGGTTTAACTACATATTCCGACAACTTAGCAGCATTCTTTTTACCAATAAGTTGTTCTATCTGATTTGGTGATCTGAATTTAGGTTCTGAATATGCTTCTTTCTCAGAAAATCCTAAATCAGTGATAACTTTAATGACATGCTGTTGAGCGTTATTAGCCCAACCTCTAATAGAGCGTCCACGAACAAGTTTATATCCAGGAAAGCCTCTACCTCGTTCAAGTTCATTCTGAGCATACGCAACAATAGAATTAATCCATGTTTCAAATATTCCGCTGTGTTTCATGATCTCAGCAATCTCTTCCTTAGACATTTTATTAGCTTCCATAAGCGCGAGTTTTTGAGATTTTACACTTTCAAAATCGTGCATAGCAGTTTTAAGGTTAAATTCCGTTAACTTACGACAAACTGGTGCTCCATCGCACCATTTACATTGACTTTCGCCAGGATTAAATGGAGGATTATCTGACAATGCTTCTTGAATCGCTATTTTAGCATTTCTCCAATGTTCACGCAGTCTCTCAATAGGAACATCCCAAGATCTACATGGACCATCTGGATGAGGACAACGTGGTTGAACAATATGAATTGATATACGTTCAAGTTGGTTAGCATCGATGATTCCTGCTTGATGTAGTTCTCTGATTCTACCAGCTGTATATAGCATCATTTGAGAATTCTCAACTACATCAACAGGAACTCCGCGACCATACTTAAGGTCAAAACAATGGAATTCTTTTGGAGAATACATTACAACGTCTGAAGTTCCTCCAGTACCTTCATGTAAATCATTCATTTCAATACGTTGTTCTACTTCCATTACAGAACTCAATGTCATGAATCCACGTACATAATCTAAATATGTGTTTGTAGAATTCACCATCTCCATATCTACTGGGAATCGCGGGATAAATTCGCGACCAATATAACTAGAAGCGTCGATATCCCCATTAATTAAGCACTCAGCAGCTAATTCATGACAAGCTGTACCTTCAAGAGCAAATTCACTATCTCTGTGTGGCAGATTAAGAGATTGTACAAATGGTATTGATCCTGGACATTTCATCCAACGACCAGAACCTGATGGTGAAAATAAACTATGTTTGGTTGGTGTGTTCTGAGTCATTTATATCTCCGAAGTTCGCTAATAATAAGTTGTTGTGCTTGATACGCTTCTTCTGTTACTGCAGCGTATTCTTGCATAGTTGGACGATCGTATTCTTTAGAAGCATTCTTAAAACATTCAAGGAAAATTTGATCTTGTAACGTTTTGCTTACTCTGCCTTCTAATTCTTCAGAGGCAATTCCATTTATAATCTGTTCAGCATTTATAACTTGACCGTAGAAATTATCAGATCTACGTCTTAATTCGCGAACTAATTTGGAATCCACATTTCCGGAATTTTTAACAGCTTGGTTAATAACTTCCATAAAATCACTATAACCCATATCAGTTAATTGTTTTGGCGTATATTCTTTCATAATAACCTCAATGAGTTAAATAGTATCCAAACCAGATAAGAGCAATTGCAAAGAGCAATCCCCATTCTTTAGAAGGTTCTTTAGTTGGAGCAACAAATGGTTTTCCTGTATATACACAATAATAAGCATAATCATTACGTTTCTTAGCGTATGATAATTTGTCCATATGTATCATTAACACAAGTATTACTACTGGCATACAAGCTATTAACCAAAATAGCCACCAAACAATAGGTACACCTTCGTATGGAACCATGTACTTCTTAGCCTTTTGCATTACTTCCTCATCAAATGGTATATCGTCTAAAATATGTTTCTGGTGAGCCATAAGTAATTCCTAAATATACTAAGTTATATTATAATACAAATATATCTTCATGTATACTTAAAGTTTTTACAATTTCTGGTATCTGGACAAAATTGCTCCTTCTGCAAGAATTGGACAATCTAATCCCCAAGCAACATCTTTACACATTAATGATTCAAACTCTTCAAGAGAACCGAAATTATCATCAACTTCTGATATAATTTCATCGTGTACCATAAGTATGACTGGATAACCGTTAGCTTCAAGATTTATTACGCCATTAGCCATAAAATCTCTAGCTGTTGCTTGTACAATATTCTCTACAAGTTTTCCGCCATAAGTTGAAGTTCTACACCAGAAATTATTTTGCATAGTACGATATGTTAATTGCTTTTTAACTTCACCCCATGGAGTTTTAACATCTTCAATTTTTGGGAATGGATATGAGATTAAACGACCTTGTGGAAGTTTACAGTATAAGAAGTTTCCTATTTTACGAAATTTAACTAAACGATATTCAGTTTCTACATTTAACAAAACTGCGCCAATTGCAGCTTTCTCTATGCCATTCCAAAGTTTTACAACTTCAGGATAATCACTACGATATGATTTAATTGCAAGATCTGCAAATTCCATGTCTACTTTAATTCCAAAGTTAGCACATGTATTTACAAATCCTTTACCTCCTAAACCAAATCCTGCTCCAAGAATAATTGTCTTACCATACCACCGTTGATCTTTAGTAACTTGATTTTCAGGTATTCTGTACACACTAGAAGCCATTCTAACATAAATGTCTCCTCTATTACGGTATATATCAAGACCACTTGTACACCCTGCTAACCAAAACAAAACTCGTACTTCAATTGCATTATAATCTGCTGCATATAACTTTTTACCTTTCTTTGGCTTTATCATCGAACGTAAAGCTGAAGAAGCTAAATTCATGAATGATTGTGGATAATGTGTTTCTATTTCACGACGTCCCATAGTAATAAGACGTTCTACTAATAATTCATAACCACCAAATTCTTCGACTTCAAATGTTGGTTTAGCAAAATTATGAGGTTGTATTAATCGTCCAGCGTCTCTACCAGTATGAGCACCATGATATAATAAGCATCCACGTACTCGATCATCTGAATTTGCACAAGCAATCATTGAAGCAAACTTTTTAGTAGATGATTTGCCTGCTGCTTGACGTAGAGTAAGAAGTTCTAATGCAGGACCATTTAATGGACCAAACTTACCATTAAGTGCATCTTCAACAGTTTGTGCAGTATAATCAGGAAGTTCAAGTTTTTGGTCTTTTAACCATGCAAGTATTTTAACTCGTTGGTTTAGTGTAGTAAATCTACCTCCAGATAATTGAACAGCTTTGTCTTCAAAATGCTGGATTTCTTCGAGTAATTTCTTTTGTATTATTTTACATGAGTGAATATCAATAGGTATCCCACGTTCATTTATTCTTTGATTTATGAACCAGAATCTTTGTTCGTGATCTTTAAGATTCAAAAGATTATCGTCAATAGCTTTTTCTGCTGCAGTATCTTGATCACAATAAGCATACATTTGAGCATAAGCTGTTGGATTCTGATCTCTTGTGACTCTTCGGCCATTCTTTTGTGGAACAGATAAAAGTTTAATGAGAGCTTTACCACTTGCACTCTTTTGTTCGTTTAATCCAAGAGCAACACCAGCGGCTTCTAATGATAATGATATGGCATGCATGGCTGATTTAGCCATAGTATCACGCCATTGAGAATAGTGTACTTGAGGCCATCCACGCTTAAGACAGACATATTTCCAAATACATTTCTCGAAGAATACATTTTGCGCTTTAATTACAATTCCTGCTTTAATAGCATCAAAAAGTTTTTGAGGAGCCTGATCTCCTTCATATGGGCGATACATGTGTGCAAATTCGTTATCGCCAGATATAAAACGATACGAAAGACAGATGATGTCAGTTGAAGGATGTTCAGCATATACTGATGCACCACATTTCATTAAATCACATTCTGAATAAGTTTCGAAGTCAATAAATACATGATCATACCCAGAGTTATTAGGAATTATTTCTGTTATTGTTTCTATTAACTCGTGCATGTAAACTCCAAAGTTAAAAATAGCCCTACTGCATCTTAACAGTAGGGCTATTATGGGTCAAAGATTAAAAGCCTGTGTCACTTGCGCCTTCTGTGCCAGCTGGAGAAGCAAATTCACCGAATTCACTTTCTGCACTTGCACGGCCATCAAGTCTTTCACCGTCTTTAGTCTTCATAAGGTTATTTAAACCAACTCCAACTCCGCGGTTACCTGCTTTGTCAAAGTAAAAGAACGATACTGATGCTCTTGCATATACACCAGAATAGAACTCATCACGTTCAGTGATTGGTTTAACATTTTGATCAACAATTCCAGGTTGGTTTTTGCTACCTGCATTGATAAAGAAAGAACCTGCATATTCTTTACCATCGCGTTCAGCATCACCATCACGTAAAGGATTTTTTAATCCTTTAGGCCATTTCTTCTCATCTTCACCGTGTTTTTCAACAATACAAGCTTTGATAGCTTTTCTGATTTCTGTTAAATCAGTAGTTTTAGGGAAGATCATGCTTACGCTGTACTTCATGTCGCCAGATGGAGTTTTACCTGGTTCCCAAACGTTTGCATAAGAAGCTCTGAACTCTGGAGTAATTACTTTTGACATTTTGACTACCTCACATTTTGACAGTTGGATTGATAGATTACTAAAGAATTGCTCTTTTAATAATCTGGTCATATTATATAATAGACCAGTTATCAAGTAAACAAAACTTTGATTAACCTATCAATTCAAGGATTATCAAAACTAATGTCTCCAGCCAATTTTCAAATCGCGTTTATGAGTTAAAGCACTCGTATAATCTCGATAACGTTCCCATTCACGATTACAGTTATATACCACTCGTAAACTGTCTTTAGTTATTTCGTTATCTTGATTAGGAACTTCTTTAACGATACCATTTTCCCACTTGTCTTTTCGTAATGAGCAGGTTGGTAATGCACTTTATCTCCGATTCTTATCTTTGAAATATCAACGTCGCCAATCATAAATCACCTTAAAATGGAATACAATCTTCTCCAAGTTCTTCTGCGCAACCGCATCCAGGATAATTAGAGCATAGTCCCTTAGATGGAGATTGTATAGAAGCTTTTGTATATTGAACGCCAGGCCAATAGATAATTTTATCATGGCCCATTGTATCGATATGACATTCTTTAAGAGATGAAAATATCTCTTCAGCTTGTTGACGTTCAAGTTCTGCATTATTTTGTATAACAGCGTTACCGTCTCCTTCTAAAGAAGCATTTTCAAATAATTCAATAGCGACATTTTCAGCAATACCCAAAACTACGTCAATAGGATTTGGACACACAACTCCTACACATTCGCGGCCAAACATGCCACGTCCACTATAAGCACCTCTGAAGGAACGTCCTTGTCCTTCTTCGGCGACTTCTTCAATGAACTCAATAATTGAGCGCATTAGAAGCCTGTATCACTTTGTTTTATTTGAACAAGCATATCTTCCGTGATAGGTACTTCTTTGTTAAGGATTTTGAGAGCATTATCAAAAAGTCCTTGACTTTCTGCGTCCATATGCTCTTTGATTTTTGTTGCCAAGGTTCGTTTTTGGGCGTCTCGCTCAATTTTGAACATTTGCTTTTTGAAGATTGCTTCACGCTGCATTTCTTCGTTATATCCATCCATATCAATTTTGCATACAGCCCATTTGTAATCACGCGTTAAATTGATATCAATTTCAGGTTCTTTGTGAACTTCAATTACTTTCACAATTTTGAATTCATCACCGACTTTTACAACAGCAAGATCTCCGATGTTGTATTTGTCGCGCGTTTTATAGATATAACGACCTTGAGAACCGGTCATAAAATGAACGGCAATAGTAGTATATCCTTCTTGAAGCATTGATAATAAATGTCTGTTCATAGGCAGTATCCTCGATAAGTTGATTAATAACAATGAATATAAAAGTATTCATTATGGTTATTATAATACAACTTTATAACAAAAGATACTACTTAGATTTATTTGATAGTTCTATGCATCCTGCGCATTTATACCGCGTTGAACCATTAGAAGCTCTAAATAATTTTCGTCCAGCAACCAATTTAGGTTTCTGGCAGTAGAGACAAAAGAAACGTAAGTGCGTTCCTCCTGGGATCGGTTCCTTAGGGATTGAAAGAGGTTTGGAGAGATCTCTGCGCATTCATCAATCCAATGAGACGAGTCTGTCATAATCAGTAGTGTCGAGTTTTTGAACTAACCAAGTATAGTTAATTCCTGGTTTAATTTGAGGAGTAGAGTGTACTTCAACTACGTGTACAAACTTGAAGAATCCAGATTTTGTTTTGATAATAGCCATATCACCTGGAGCATATTGCTCAAGAGTTTTATATGTATATCGTGGTTGATCACCTGATTCAAACTGAACAGATACTGTGTTGAAATTGTTCATCGCATAACTCCAATAAATTTCTGTAATTTGGATCTAATCTATCTGACTTAATAAGTTCAGAATTTGCTTTTGTAAAGTCCCTTATTGCTCTTTTAACTTTACCATATTCATCTCCGCATAAAGTGAGAGGTTGATAGAAATTACCTCCATGATAATAGAGTCTACCATATCTCAATTTAAGGAGAGTATTATTTTCAACCATATGATTCCCAAGGAGTTCTTGGACCAGTACCAAGACCTTTATAATCAGTGGGTATATTCCCAAAAAGTCTCCAAGATAAAATTTCCGTATAACTACTTGGTCTTTCAGTACCATCTTCGCGTTTTAATAGTAAATATCCATCTTCATTTACAAAAGTCCATTCGCATATTTTCTTAACTTTTGGTTCTTCGTATTGTGGAGATCTTTTTAACATTCTATTCATAATCACCTCAATGTTTACTATGTCTTGTCATCATATCTACGTCTATTTTACCATCAACAGAATTATGCTTTATTGACATAATTTCGAACCCTTTAGAAGAATTCAAACCATTAAACGTGTTCACAAGTTCGCTGATTTTAGATCCGACATATTCAAGATCTTCAACAGTCTCCTTTCCAGCATTATGGAGAGATGGTTGGTTGGGATTCAGATTTGACATTTGCTACTCCAAGTATTTTAAGCATTTCAGGGCGTATTATATTAGTAAAATCGTTCTGTTCATCTTGTGTTAAGTCTTCTATATACGCTGTGAACGTATATATTAATAGACTCTTTTGGTTATCAACTTTGAAATCCCAAGTTTGGAGTTTCATATAAGTTGTATTGTTAAGCAAATCATTAATCTCTGAAAGCTTCTCTACAGAAACTTTAGAGAGATTAACTTTAAATGCTAATTCGAACTTAGATGACATCAGAAATACTCAATTAAATTATAAGTAATTATAAATTAAACCTATCAACTTGTAAACAAAGGTTTTACTTGAAGAATAAACTAAAGGGATTAATGAGTCTTTACTTCTCGTTTAAACGTGAATGTCTTAAAACATTTATGGCATTTGTGTCCAGAACTCTCAAGTTCTCCGAGTCTAAACATAAACTTTACATGGCCGCCACATTTAGCAGGACATGTAACTGTATATTTCTTTCTTGGTAGAAAGGTTTCTTTAAATTCCTGTGTAGTAAGTTCTTTCTTAACAGGAAGCTGTATAGTAGATATTGACTCCTGTAAATCCTTCATTTTATCTTCTAGATTTTGCATAATATGGCCTCTTAAATGCTTGAAATTTATAAATTGTCCAAATTGTTACCCATAAATTAATATGTATTTTATTTTTCATAGGTTCGTGTGGTTTACGATATATTCTCGATTCTATTCGCAATGCTCTCATGAATGATCTTTTAGTTTTAGCTTGGTGATTATATTTACCAATTTTGCGTTTTGGTAAATTTATAAATGGATACTGTTGTAAAGTATGAAATCTTGTACATTGTGGTCTGTATATATTTATATGTATTTGCAACATCACACTAACCCCTTTTCAGTTGCTAACCATTCTGGAATGAATATACTTGTAAGTACATCATCGTCATCTCGGCATTCGTCAGATATTATCGCTTTAGGTATCCAATATTCTTTATCTTCCACAGATATAAGTATTGCTAAATCAGTTTCGTGTTTAACTGAATCAATTTCTATTTCAACATCTTTACCCATTTTTCACCTCGTCTACTTTAATTTGTAAATTAGCAACTGCTACAGTAAAAGGACTATTCGCTATTTTTAATAGAATATCTCCATGGCATCTCTTAGGTTTACAATAGCAAATAAGATCCATACCTTTTAACTCTTTCTGAATTAGTTTCTGAAACTCGGGATTTTCAAGAACCATTTTCTCAAACTTATCAATAACTGTATTCCGTGTGCCATCAATTCCTATTACAAAAGGGTTTCCCCATTGAGTTGGACGACCTATATAGCGAGTATTAGGTCTTGTACCTACAGTTGGGTCTCTTTTCATGTTAAGAACTTCTGGCATTAGCTTTCTCCAAAGTCGTGTTCGCAATATTTAGGATCCCAAATAATTGAGATATCATCTGTATCTAAACAGTACTTCATTTTGTCATCAGCATTTTTAACTTTTTTACGTAATCTGTCTGCAAGTTCGCGATATTGGGGTTTTACAACTAACGCATATTGCGATTGGACTAAAATACCATTCATACGTTTTGGTTGTCTCCTGAATTTAGAATCTAATTGGCCGATGATATTACGAATAGTCGCATTCATAGTATTTTCATCACACATGTCAATTATAGTTTCTGGAGGTATTGATGATTCTGGTCTTGACAACCAGGTCTTGTAACTGTTACGGAAGCCATCTTTTGTTGTACATAAGGAAGGGGCTACTGTTTTATCCACATAATAATAGTGACGCACAAATGAGGACATGGGAGATGAAACTTCTATCATTTCGTTTTTAGTCTCTTGGCAAATAGGAGGTTCAATAAAGCGACCTTGAGCACCGAGTTTATACATACCTTCGATAGCCCAATTCAAAATACCGGGAAGTTCTGCAAGTAATTTGTTATCAAGATCGAAATCTTCTTTACCTTCAAATGATATCATATGAGGTATAACAATTAACCTTGAAAAGAACGCATCAATATTGGTAATGTCTATTATTTCATTAGACGATATAGTTAGTACGGCGACAGGTTTAATGCCTTCTTGTCTTGCATGTTTTTCTTCAATCGCAATTGTATCACCACCTGATGAGGAGATTATGACTTCCTCTACCATATTTCTTGATTTACCAGTAAGTGTACCTTTCTTGTAATCTGGTATGTTTACGATTTTTGCTCTTCTAAAAACTGTTTGACCGAAGCGACCAGAGAGCTTTTCAAATGTAGTAGGTTCAAAATATCCTTTAGGCACTAATTCTTTCATTATGCGATCGAGAGTACCTTTACCAGAACGACGTTCTCCTTTCTGCATAAAGATCTTTTGAAATGAATTACCTGTTGTTAGAACATATCCAAATTTCATTTGCTGGAGTTCTATTAATTCTGGATGTCCTGGATAAATCGACTTTAAGAAGTTAATCCAATTAGGACATACTGCATTCGCTTCATATTCGAAGTTTATAGGATATACAACGTGATCTAAAGGTTGATATCCTCTAATAATAGGTCTATGTCTACCATCGTTGGCTTTTGGAGATTTCCAATTACTTACATCAATAACACAATTACGAGTAGGTATTATATTAGACTTTATTGAGAAGTGATCTTCAAAGGCAAATCTTCTTGACGTATTTCTGAGCACTTCAGTATGCAGTGATCGTGTAATTGAAGTCTTTTCATTATCATCGAGTGATATTGATCGCGTTGGATGGTCAATTGAATATTTGCTAATAATTGCCTTCTGTGCCGTAAGAGAGTGGTATTCATTCCAGAATTTTGAATCATAAGCATAGATGCAATTCTCATCGTAAGCAAGGAGAGAGTCTTTTCCTCCATAGGCGTTAATAAGGGCAAGAGCGTTAGTTTCATCGCTAACTCCTTGGAGCAAGAAATCGAGTTTTCCAGATTTTGCTTCTGTTTTGGCAACGTCGTCATATAAGTGTTTTCCTATGTTTTTCAGTTCTTGATATTTTTCCTTTTTATCACCTTGGTCTACTCCTAATTTCTCAGCAATTACACGTATTACTTTGTCAATACGTAAGTGGTCATAAAATGAGCCGCGTATTACTTCTTCCATAATCAGTCTGTATGCGTTATCTAATGACATTAAAGAATCATATTCAATAAGTGCCATTTCATCTCGACTTTGCGGGATATCTATAAAGTCCAGAATCATGTTAATAGTATTATTCGCTATTTCCTCTTGTTCTTTTGCTAAGAGTCTATCACGTTTGGCAAAAGGCGCTGCATATGCCAACGCAGCTTTATAATTACCGTTGAATATAAACTCTCGCATAAAATCGAATGCAGTAAGCATACGCCCTGATTTTGCAATCATACAATGTTCTGGACTATGATGCGACCAACAGCGACCATCTCTATTAATTACTACTCCAGCTGAGTTCGTTGTCGAATGCGGAGATATCCATCTAGGATCTTCACCAAAACTTCCAGATTCCTGATAATAACCAAACTGTGATAAAAGATCCGACCATACCGCCTGTCTACTAAATGCACCTTCAACTCCAGGTAAATTCATTACAGAGCGTATTTCGTTCTTCTGACCATCCGCAGTTTCCAACGGTATGTCCATAACGTCGAATTTCGCAGCATTTTCTTTATGGTGCGTAGTGTACATCCAACGCTGAATCTTTGGACATTCAGCCAAAGGATCTTTCTCCTTTTCAAAAACTGGATTTGCGATATAAATCGGCTGACACTGTCTGTAAATAGAGCGATCAATACATGGGTGTATTTTGCCAGATTCCAGTCCAACTGAGAGTTTATCCTCTTCTGACAAGTCATTCCATGGATAAGCAGATAATTGTGCTGTATACACAGGTGTACTTAATAAGTAGTATAGTCTGACGTGTAACTTGTGTTTCTCAAATACGCGAGCATTTTCTGCTTCATGAGTGAGATTGCGCAGTGGTTTAAATGATGGTGTCAATTGACAAACATAGTTTACACCGTGAAATGCCTTAGGAAGATAGCGTTTTACGTAAGCATCCACCTGTTCATATATCAATTGTGGAGTATTCAGTGGTATATGCGGATCCACTGGAATAGCATCCAAGTCAAATGGTATGTATTGGTTTGGTGTATCTATAAAGTTGTCTTGGCGTCTAAATACTGGACCCAAACTCGCTGGCTTGGGATTATCAGGATCGAATGTTTTTATCGATCTTCGAATGAGGCATGCAGAAGACCACATAGGTGTAGTTGATATACGCTGAAAAACTTCGTGTAAGTTCTTTATAGGGTCTTTACGATCTAATTTAACCTGACGTGACTCTATAAAGTGGACTTTAGGTAGATGTTTTGGTGCTTTAAAATCTACTTTAAAGTAACCGAAATTCTTGTAACCATATTGTGGTTTTGCGAGTGTTAAAGTTATTGAATCCGGTATTGGATTTGAATTTTGTGACACTTTATGATATACTCCATGGTCTTGGGTATGTGTAGCAATCGGGTCGTAACAATAATACTTTATGGTCGGTGATGTTACCAGAGGAGTAGAGAGCATCCTTGCAACGGGAGCTCTCTACTCTTAGTAAGTGCGGTGATTAGTCACACGACCATGAGGATTAATAGCAGCGAGATTTGTGACAAAGAATCCAAAAGGGCTCTTCGGTATACGCTTTTATTAATCTTGGTTATTATATATTAAACCTTTAAAGGTGTATACAATAGAATAAATTTGTATTGAGAGTGTTTAGGTGTTTAAAAATAATTGAGAGTGTTGGACTGTTGCTATTAGTGTAGGTTGGATATTTTATCTTTTATAATAATTATAACACCTTAGATTATTAGTGTTATAATTTTTATTTTAAAAAGTTATAACACTAGTATAACACTTTTAATAAAATTATAACACCTGGCAAACTATTATAACAGTTATAACAGTCTCGTTAGTGATTTTGCATGTATTTGATTCTAAATCAAGGTGCTCCGAATGTTGCTCCAGGTGATTTTGTGCCCGGTGTTATAATTTATTATATTGGTGTTATAATCCTGTTATACTATTGTAATTAAATAATTATAACACCTTTCATGTCATTTCTAGCTCTCAAGTTATTGATTTTTATAATAAGTTTTAATTTTACATTCATTGTGTTATAATTATTATAATATTTGATATTATTTATTTGAAAAAAAATTTATAAAAAAGTGACACCGGCGGCCCGTTAGTTAAAATCTTTATATTAGAAAAAAAGGGCCCAAATTATAATAATTATAACACTAATCGTGGAATTAAATAGTTACCAGCAGTTTTTGAATAGGACCTCGGCAAACCGGGATTTCCTGGACAGTTTTGAATAAAAATATTTTTGATTGTTTTTATGTACACAAGGCCAGGTTTAATATATTATTTTTCAAACCTCGGAGTAGATTTAATGCCAGCAGAATACTTTCCATGTGCTACTGACGCACAGCGTATAAAAAGATTTAAACGTGCTGGAGTTATAAATTCTCGTATTGCCGAGATTCTAAGAGTAAGTCTTGAAGATCTAGAGAAACATTACCCGTTTGAACTTGGTTTCACTGATGAAGAAGATTTAGCCACTATTGCTGAAGTTGCTTTTAATTTGGCGAAAAGTGGTGAAGAGCCTTCTATGACTAAATGGTGGCTCCAAATTAAAGGTGGTTGGATATATGACGAGAACGCAGGCAAAGGTGTTCCGTCAGCCCCCATGCTTATTATTCTTGACCGCGAAATCGAAAATGATCCTGATGGTTTCGTTATTGATGGAGAATTCTCTGAAGATCAGACTCTTCTCCAAACTGGTAATGATGCACTTTCCGGCTAACCGCAATTAAGCTGGTTCGTTTCACGGTCATCAAGCACACCCCCATCCTCGATTTTCCCATCGACTCCGGATAAGGACGATTTAGCTGGTTAGCGAATCCAACCAAGTCGTCTCGCATTTTCCTCGGTTATCTCGAGTTTCCACCATGTGTAACCAGGTAATGGCGAGTTCTCGATAACCTCTTCATTCCAAATTTTAGAGACTTGTTGCGATTCCTTTTCACGGACCATCGCCCACTCAGTCTCCATCTCTATAAGTTCAACTTCGAATATCATTCTAACTCCTTACACATAAGTTGTAACCATAACATAGAGCGGTCAAGTGAATTTGCAGAACTCAACCGCCACAGTTTTTCAATTGTGTACCAGTTTTCAAAAAGCATCAAAGCAATCCAAATCGATTTCTGGAAAGTCAGAATCATCTATAGAATCAACATCGAAGTTTTGATCATCGAAAAGAAGTTTATCTATAAATGCATCATGGATTTCAACGACAATATTGTTTGGGTTGAGATAGTTGGGTTGCATAATTGTTTCTCCGAAATTATGACTAAGATAATTCTTAATCATTAAGGTAATTATAATATAACCTGTAACAAATGTATACAATCAATTATTTTTAATTTATTAAAACTTTTTGTTTACTTTGATATGGGTTTATATTATATACACCCGGGCGCATGTATATAATAGTACCTATATTCTCGGAATCTCGGGATTTCTGGATTTCTATCATTAGATTATAATTGAATCATAGTGGTGTACATTGAGATCTAAGTGTATTATAATTATCTTAATGAATAAAGTTATTAACAAATAAATTTATTCAGACTTAAACCCTTAATTGATATTGGAGAATTGTTATGAAAAAATCTACTGTAAAAGCTGAAGCACAAGTTGAGTCAACTGAACCAAAAGCGTTGGCAAATATCAA
>Ga0210129_1000011_pt1 | contig 57168 bp, 72 predicted proteins | sample WestPond_Cattail_2_FD_185582 | JGI IMG/M metagenome (GOLD analysis project Ga0210129, IMG submission 185582) | Wetland microbial communities from the San Francisco Bay, California, USA, that impact long-term carbon sequestration -... | ecosystem: Environmental > Aquatic > Marine > Wetlands ... | reverse complement strand
GTCGGCAATGGCATCGATGTCATGGGTACGTGGGTTTCTGTCCCACCCTTTTATTTTATCCAGCTCTACCCACTCGGCGGCCGATTCTCGGAACTCCATTACGGGAGCGGGAGTGCTTATCGGGGCAGCGGGGGCAGAGGGAAGAGCAATTTTCTTTTTAGCCATAGAGCAAGTATAACCATCAAAGCGGGTGCGCAATCCAATCAATTGCCTCTAGCATTAGTGCTCGGTGCAATAGTATGGTTAGAATATAGGCATGAAGAAAACAAGTGCGATTGGCCGAAAAGGAAGGCATCCGATAACAAAAGAGGTGTTTGGGGCGCTTTTGGAGTCATACAGAAATGCGCCTCAAAAGCATTCCATGGCGGGATCTGCCGCTGGCGTAGATCCGAGGACGGCTAAGCGTGCTTACTTTTTCGGCTGTTCTGACCAAGTAGATAAGCGGCCTATAAAGGAAATACTCGCCTCCGAACAGATAGCGGCGCGAGCTCATGTTATCGAAGAGCAGAGGGAGGAAAACCGCGCTCAAGACAAAGAGATGAGCGATGCAAAAACCGATGCGATTGAATCGCGAAAGGTGCAGGGGCAAATCCTGCGCCTTGCCCGTTCCAACGTCATGCAGGCTCTAGCGGCCACCGCTGATATCATGCGCACCGCAATCGCCATGGGTGAGCGGTGTAAGGAAAAGCTTCAGGCGATGCTATACCGCGACAAGACTCGCGAGCCGGGCAGTGCGCCGTGTCCTACGTGCGGCAGGGAGCCCGAGAAGTTCGATGCCAGAGCGATACTTTCGATTTTGGATCAAATGACCAACGTAGTGGCCAAGGTGGTAAGTCTTTCGCAGCAAGTGACGGAAATGGAGCGGCTGTACCTCGGCGACCCGACTGCGATTATCGCGATTGAAGGCGTTGAGACGATGACCACTGAAGAAGCAGAGACGAGGCTAAAGATTGCGATGCAAGCGGTACAGGGGGCTATCGAGTTGAGAAGGCAGAAGGAGCTATGGGCGGTCGAGGACGAAAAAAGCCAAGCGCCGACTAACGGCAAACACGTTCATTGATGGAAACCGTAGCGGTAGAAAACGATGTTGCCCTTAAGGTGATTGCTGCCGAAAGAACTCACCTTTCGATGGCGAGAGAGGACCCGGCGGCTTTTTGCTCTTATGCGCTTCGCAACGAAGAAAACGGCTCTCGCATCTTCAATAGCCCAATGCACTACCGCTGGCATCGGCTACTGAGCCGATACGACCGCGTCGTTATCTGGGGGCACGTCGAGAGCGCCAAGACTCAACAGATAAGCGTAGGCCGGTCGATATGGGAGCTCGGGCACAATCCGAATCTGCGGGTCGTGGTGGTATCTAACACCGATGGTATGGCGGGCAAGATTAGTAGCCAGGTGGCTAAGTACATCATTCAAAGCGCTGATGTCAGAGCGGTGTTTCCAAAGCTTGTGCCTGACCCGAGCTCGTCGTGGACAGGGCACTGGTTTACCGTACAGCGAGAAACGCTTGCCAAAGACCCGAGTTTTCAGACGTGCGGTATTCACGGCAACGTGCTTGGTTCGCGTATCGATTTATTGATTCTCGATGACGCGCTTGACTACGAATCTACTCGTACCGATGCGATGAGAGCAGATTCTATCAAGTGGTTCAAGAGCACGCTCGAAGGCCGGCTTACAGCCGACTCTCGGGTATGGGTACTCGGCATGGTGTGGCATCCGGACGACCTGATGCATCTTTTGTCTAGCAACCCCTTGTACCACTCTATGCGCTCGCCCGTGATTGACGAAGAGGGCAAATCCACCTTTCCTACTCAGTGGCCGCTGGAGCGTATCGAGAAAAAGCGCGTTGAGCTTGGTCCGTTAGAGTTCGACCGGCAGATGCTATGCCGGTACATCGCCGATACCGAAAGCCGATTCAAAGCCGAGTGGATAGAGCTATGTAAGGAAAGGGGCGACGGCAAGAACCTTTGCTACGCTCTCATGCAGGTGCCCGATGGCTATCGCACGTTTACGGGAGTGGATCTTGCGGTACAGGAGCGGGACGGCTCAGCGGAAACGGTTCTATTTACTATCGTGGTACACCCCGATGATAGCCGGGAGGTGCTTGATATCACCGCGGGCAAGTTCCACGGCCCCGAGATTGTAGACCTTATAATAGACGTGCAGCGTAGATATCAGAGCCTAGTCGTAGTCGAGAACAACGCCGCTCAAGACTTCATCATTCAGTTTACCAAGAACCAAGCCAGTATCCCTATCGAGCCATACACCACAACCGCGCGAGCGCATCACCCCGAGTACGGGGTAGAGAGCATCGGCGCGGAGATGGCGGCTGGTAAATGGATCATCCCTTCACGTCGCACCGAGCTTGAAAACGGCGACCAGACGCTTATCTGTCATCCCGAAGTACAGCGGTGGATAAACGAGCTTATTTATTACGACCCGAGAGCGCATACCGGAGATAGGCTGATGGCCTCCTTTTTCGCTCGCGAAGGGAGTAAGATGGTTATAGTCAAACCCAAGGCGCGGGCCTTCCATATCGATACCATGTCGAGGTAGAACAAAGCTTATGTCTAGCGCGACCCCTTCAAACCCCGATGCAGCGCGAAAGATGATTTACGCCGACCCGATATCGGGAGCGATGAACGAGACTAAGCATTTGGCGGGAAGCCTTAACTCGCGGCAAATCGAACTCAACCGATTATGGGCGTTTTATGCATGCCAGCATTATCACGGTCGTAAGGTCGATTGGGACGGAAAAGAAAACCTTGAGCATATCGAAAGCGAGGTGGTGGCGCAGTCGGGAGTTCTACCGCCTGGCTTTATGGATTCTGGTCAGACTTTGCCGTTGAAGTTTCGAAAACCTACAGCGCCCTACCACTTGACTCGCGTTATCGTCAACCGATTCACGGGCCTTCTTTTCGGTAAGAAAAGAGCGCCCAAGATTCACGTCATTGACGACAAGCAGACCGACGATTGGATTCAGGCGTTTATCACCGAGACTCGGCTCTGGTCGCGAATGATTTTAGCGCGTACCTACGGCGGCGCGATGGGTTCGGTAGCGGTGGGCTTCAAGTTCGTCAACGGCGTGCCTGTAGTCGAAGTGCACGACCCGAGGTGGAGCTTTGTCGATTTCGAGGACGTCGAGAGCGGCACTTTGCGCAGCTACGAGAAGCGGTATCTCTATCCCAAGGAGTTACGAGACCCCGCCACTGGCGAGTGGTACATAGCCCAGTTTTGGTACCGCCGGGTTATAGATAAGATGCGCGACCGCATTTGGCCCGCGGTGCCCGCCGAAGACGATGAGGAGCCCGATTGGAACGACCCGGCGTACAAGGTCTACCAGGTCGAGCACGGGTTTGGATTTGTGCCGGTAGTTTGGATACAGAACCACGAGGTGCAGGGGTCAGAAGACGGCTGGAGCGATTGCGAGGGCGTCTACGACTTATCCGAGTCGATAGACGCGCTTTTGTCACAAGCCAACCGAGGGGTTTTGGCCAACTGCGACCCGTCGCTTGTGATCTCTTCAGACAGCGAAGGGTTTGCCAATGGCGTTCGCAAGGGAAGCGAAAACGCGCTCTGGGTAGAAAAAGGCGGTTCGGTCAACTACATGGAAATCACTGGCAACGGTCCTCGCACGGCGATGGATTTAGCCAAGGAGCTTCGCACTCTCGCGCTCGAAGTGTCGCAATGCGTTTTGGATACCAACTTCGAAGGCCCCGCTCGCACCGAAGAAGAAGTAGCCACCAACTATAGCTCGATGCTTGAGACCGCCGACAAGCTTCGGGAGCAATACGGGGTGGGAATCTACCGGCTACTAAAGCTCGTTGTCAAAGCCGCCCGTCAGCTTGAGGAGCCCAACGTCTCGGGCGCCGAGAGTAACGTTAGGCTCATATCGCGCACGATAAAGCTACCGCCGAAAGTCGAGAGTGATTCGTCAGGCGAGAACGTCACGGTTACCGAACGGGTTCTAGGGCGCGGTACTACCGTTGAGCTGATTTGGCCTAACTACGGCGAGCCGTCTCTTGCGGACGCGGGCCAAGCGGTTGTCTCGTCGTCTCAAGCCAAGATGACTGGTCTTATCGACCTAGAGACTGCGATAAAGCACATAGCGCCCTACTTCCAAATCGATAACATCGCCAAGGTCAAGGCAGCGGCCGAGAAGGAAATGAAAGCCGAGAGTGCCGACGTGATGCAAAAGATTATGAGCCAAGCGGGAGCTGGCGTGATGTCGGGAAAGACTAAGCTTTGACCACTCGTCTTATTTATCGCGGTAGGATTATCTGGGCTAACCAGCGACCGGAAAAGCCTCCCGTATTCAACGACCCGGCCAAAGACGAGCCGAGTGCCGTAGCGCCTATTCGCTCGGGCATTACGTGGTTTGACCCCGAGGATAAGCTCTACTACCGCGTGGTTTCCCAAGGTCGTCTGAGCGGCTCGGAAGGTTGGGGCGAGGTGGCGTTCTGGACGAACAAGTATCTCAAGACCACGTGGCCGAGATTTAGGGAGCTGGTGCTTGAAGGCTACTTCGATGCGGCAATGGAAGAAAATACGCTGATCCGTAAGTACCGCGCGCTCGATATATCGAAGTCGTTGGCAAGGCTTGAAACGTTTTCCAAGAAAGCCAAAAAGCCCGGCTTTGCAGCGAGGGCTCTATGATAATCGCGGTAGACTTTGATGGCACCGTCGTAGAGCGCAGTCATGATTACGGCGAGCCGAAGGAAAAGCTTTACGTGCTGCCTGAAGCGCGTATCGCTCTTCAATCGCTCAAGTCCGCCGGTCACACGCTTATTCTCACCTCGTGCCGCGCCAATACCGCTCAAAGAAAAGACTGGCGGAAAAACCCTTTGTGGAAAAACGGCATTGTTCCGTTTGACGAAAAAAACTGGGCCGACAGCCAACTGAAATGGGAGCGCGCCTATCACAACATGATTCGGTGCATCAACCGAGATTTGAGAGGCGTGTTTGACGCGATAGATAGCGGCGATCAGGGCAAGGTAATAGCGCACTTATACTTAGACGACCGCGCGTTTCGAATAACACACGGGAGCTGGAAAACGGTGGCTGAAACTTATGGCGATGGATTTGAAAACCAAAGCGAAGAAGATAGCCAAGAGGCTTGACGAGATATGCCGCGGCAGTGGCATCAAACGAGCTTACCAGGTGCAGCGCGCCACCGCACGAGTACTCGGCCATTCCAAGTACAGCAAACCCGCTAACGACAATGGCAAAGACTATGGCAAAAACTGAAAACATTCACCGTAAGCGTTTCATGGGAGGCCGGATGACGCCGGAGGAAATGCACGCTAAACACGCCTTTCCTCTGAACGCTAAATGCCAAGCATGCGGCTCTCAGCAAGTAATCATGCGCGCCATTACGTTCGGGCCGTATTCGGAGGTGGCAAATGATAACGGTCTTGCGCCCCTGGTCAATGGCGCCCCTCCGACAGAACTTTTCAAGCGCATCGTGCAGTTTCGCGGTCCGGACGGAAAGCCGCGGCCTTACGTTAGGCTTGGCGTAGCGTATAGCTGCAAACAGTGCGGTCCGAGTTTCGAGCGCTCGCTTGCTCATCTTCCGAGCTGGGTAGAGGTGGAGTTCAATCGGGGACCCGGTCCCGAAAAACCGCTAGTACAGGTGGCGCGATGAGCGAAAAGCTAGTCATACTCGCCAAGGCCGAGGCTAAACAAGAGCGCGACAAAAAGCGTATCAACATGAGCCGAGAAGAGCGGGGCGCGCTTATCAAGATGCGCCAAGAGGCCAAGGCCAAAGGCGTCAAGCTCCATAACAACGGAGTAGGGGGACTGCCCGCCAGTGTTGCCCTTCACGTGTTTAGGCGCGATGGCTACACGTGCAAAAAATGCGGTCGTACCGATAGCCCCATTGGCCTTCATCACAAGGGCGGTATCCCGGACAGCGAGTGGCTCAAGAAAAAGGGCCACATCAACGAGCTCAACAACATGGCTACCATTTGCGATAAATGCCATGACTCGATTCACCAAGAGGCGCGACAAGAGGGAGTAGGCGAGCAAAAGCCCAACGAGCAAAACCGAGAGACGGATAAAAAAAAAGAGCAAAACGGGCCGGTAGGGAAACATAGCGATTTGGACGACAGCAAGTTCGATCCGACTCAACTTGCCATGGGTATCGAGCACGAGCTCGAACACACCGATGATCGGGACATAGCCAAGGCAATTACCAAAGACCACCTGGCGGAAATACCCGATTACTACACGCGGCTAGACGCTATGGAGGCGCAAACCAAGAGGGGTAAGAAATGAAACCAAGCCTTTGGGATAGGTTTATCGGAATCGGCGCCGAGCGCGCCTTTCGGTTCGTCGAAGCCGACAACAGAGAAGTAGCGGTGATTGCCAAAATCGAGGGGATACTTGTCATACACGGAAAACGCGAGATGGTCATGTTCAACGTCTCGCACAAGGCCGCTTCAAAGCTTCTATGGTTTTTACTCGCGTGGCGGATAAAGACGTGCTGGTTTGGAATCAGAAACACGCTTGTTGAATGGTCAATCGCAAGGGCGGTAAATCGGGTTCCTAAACGGCTAAAGAAAGATATCCAAAGACACCGCCGAGAGAGCCTTGTTGAAGCGAACGGATAGGTTCTCAGTTGAAAGCAAAAGTCAACAAAATTGATAACGAGGGCGTCCGTTACGGCGAAATAGTCTTCCGGAATTCCGGAATACTAGCATTCCGGAATTGTGGTGAAGATCGTTTCACATCCAAACCTCGGCGTTGTACATAACGGCAAACTTATCTTGTAGGCTAAGCGACTGTCAAAAAAACTCGACGACCATGAAACCCCGTATAAGCGAATCGGTCAAAAACGCAGTAATAGGTCACCGACGGGCGCTTGTGCGCGTAGTGGATAAACAGGCGCTTGCGGGTCTGAGAACCGAGTACGACACGGGCATCGCTCGTCTATCGCGCTCGCTCGGAACCACGTTCAAGGCGCAGCGCAGAAGCCTTACCAACGCTGCCACGGCAAGGCGCATCGAAAAGGTTGCAAACGAGCATATCGTTGATGCTCTATCGAAAGTGGCCGGAGAGTTCTCGATGCAGACTCACACGGTGCTCAACGAAGGCGTTCACCGTCTCGGGCAGTTTTTGGGAAAGGCCAGAAGCGGCAAATCCTCTCCTCTTGACGAAACGATTCGCTCCGAGCGGCTTGCGATAAAGCAGCTCAAGGGTTTACAAAGAGCGCGTATCTCTTCGGTAGCAGAGGCGGGCTCGGGTATCGCGCTCAAGGTCAAGGAGCGGCTCTCGTCGCTATCGATTGGCGAGATAACGGTCAACGATGCCATTAGCGAAGTGATAGACGCGGTGGACTCGCAGTGGTGGATGATTGAACGCATAGCGCGCACCGAAACAAGCCGTGCCTATAACCAAGTGCAAGACCTAGGGATTCGCGAAATGGTGGGCGAGCTTCCAGGTCTCTTTAAGCGGTGGGTTGAATACGTGGATGATTTGACGGGTGAGCCTTTTGACGACAGGGTATCGGACGATTCGATAGCATTACACGGACAGATTGCCGAAGCCGATGGTATGTTTTACATGCCCGATGACGACCCGGCTCCCGAAGAGATGATAGGGATGAGTTGGGAGCATCCGCCCAATCGCCCTAACGACCGAGCGGTGATTCAACCTTGGATGAAAGAGTGGGGGATTCCCGCGTGGTACTACCAGAGGGGCGAACGAGTAGAGTTGAAGTAAAGCGGTATCTTCTGTATCCTGAAGTGTGCTTGACGCGATGTACTCATAAAAAGGAGAGGTTATGATCGACCCGGCAAAAATGGCGGCTTTTACAGGCGGTGCGCGTAAAGACAAAGGCAACCCGCAAATGCAGGGCAAAGGCAAGGGCGGCAAACCCGGCAAACCCGGTAAAGGCAATCGCTTTGGTAAAGGCGGCCAAAACGCCAAGGGCGGCAAAGGCAACCCTCAACAGCAGCAGCAACAGCAGCAAAAAGGCAAAGGCAAAAAGGGCAAAGACAAGCAGGAGTCTCCGGTGGATTTCAATAGCTACGAGAACGGTAAATACAGCGATTTAGCTCCGCTTCTTGAAGAGAGCGCTCCTGCGATTGAAGCCAGTGCCAACGACTCGGGCCTCGATGCCTCGGTACTTCACGGACAAGACGCCGAGGGGGACGCAATCGATATCATCAAAGACGATTACAACGCGCTTCCCGAAGAGCTTCAAGACGCTATGCAATCTCTATCGGACGCGAGTCTTGAGGACATCCGTACGCTCGGCACCTACCTTGCGGGCACGGGCATGATTGACGATGGCGACCTTGTAACCTCATGGCTCTTTGTAGCGGCCAAAGAGATTGTGGGTAACACCGATTTGTCCTCTAACGAAGAGGAAAAAGAAGAAGAGCCGGCCGAAGAGGAAGAGGAGTTTACCGAAGAAGAGCTGGGCGAGTGACGCTTGCGGATAAACTTTAGAAAGCGTATCTTCGAGAAATGGCCACTATTCCAAACGGTCCGATAGAAGCGCAAGCCGATTTCGCGCCGTCTGCGCCCAAAGGTGCTCGCACCGGGTCTTACGACGGAATGCCAGTGGATAGAGCGGCGATGGCCGAAAAGCCAGCGGGTTTTGTCCACGCTGAAAAAGAGTATTTCGCACAGGCAAACGCTGGTGGAATTCATCAGGGGCTAAGCGGGGATACCGCCATTGGCGCTCGCAAGGGCAATCGCACACCACAACATCCCGCCCCTACTCATATCACTACCCCGTCGCCGTTTTCTAACCTCAGAGGAGGCCGGTAATGTTCAAGTCTCAACTACCCAAAGGACAGACTCGCAGCCTTCGGTCGATAGCCGAAAGCAAAAACGTGCCGGCTAACTTCGACACCGATGTAGAGTACGACTCTCAAGCGGGCGTGCCTTCTAATCATCCCGAGTCTGGCAAGCGCTATCAGGACATCGCCGAAGCCGCGCAGCCTACAAGCGCCTATGCGATTCGCGGCAAACGCGCTTTTGATTCGAACTGTAGTTTCAAAAAGTAAAGGAGCTTTTCTATGACCGATAACGAACAGTGCGCCGAGAAAATCGGCAAAGGCGTCAACCATTGCGCCGAGCTATTCGAGGGCAAGTACCAGAACGGTCAGGGTATCGAGCAGATGCGCAGCTCCGTTCCCACTTCTACCCAAGCGGTTCGGGTACAAACGGTAAACCCATTCAAGAGCTTGAAGTAGTCCAAGGTACGGTTAGGTAACCCACAGGAGAGTGATATGGCCGGTAAACCAGATGCAAGTTCAATCGGACAAGAGCGCGGCACCCCCAACCCTCAAGACGCGATTGAGGCCGGAGAGGGCAAGTATCGCGATGCGGTCGCCGATGCTCCTATCGACGATTTGTTTCAGCAAAAGCCGCTTCCCCAGGGTCCAGCCCCCAAGCCCTTTACTCTCAAGTAAGGCATGAGCGACCTTTTTAGATTGAGCGGCGCCTACGAGACTACGCCCCAGACCGGGGCGCAGGGCTCGGGTGATCCGCAAGTGAGCGCGTCTATCGATGAGCGACTAACCATCGATAACAAGACGCAAACCAATATCGTCCTCGATTCGGACGACGCGCACGATGTGCCGCTTGGCGGACTCGATAGCGTTCATGTGCTTATTATGAGAACGGTAGGCGGCAAAGTGATGGCTACCGTTTCAAGTGACGACGGCGATGATCAGGTCTTTCCCGTTGACCCGTTTCTAGCCGTCATGTCTAGGACAGTGCCGTACACCGCGATATCTTTGACTCGCGTAACGGGAGTGCCGACAACCGTAAAAGTGTTCATGGCTCAAAAGCCGTTATAGCGGAGGATAGACATGTCAACCAGTACTGGAACCGAGTCGATTCAGAAGGTGTTAGAAAAAGGCGACCTAAACGACCTTGCCGAGGCGCTTAGGAAAGTGGGCGGCAAACGCCATTCGGTAATCAAGGTCGTGGTCAGTGGCCTGACCGCTGATATCAACCCCGATATCACCGGAGCGCTTGTCAAAGCCGCCGCCACCATTACGGGTATCGATACCCTAAAGGATGGCGAGATGCTACCGCCAATAGGCTCGGTCCTATCGCTCCGAGTGACAGCGGGCACCGCCGCGGCCGGCGACCGAATCGTGACCGACGTAGGGGGCACCGCCTCCGCTACGGTAGCCACCATCGACGACACGGGCGAGGTCATTACGTTCGAAGACGTTGTGACAGCGTTTGTGCTCCAATACGTACCGCGCTCGGAAATCGCGCCCACTACGCTATTTGCGCCCACCACGTAATAGCTATCTCGGCGCCTACGTCTAACCCATAAGATTTGAGGCAATCGATGACCACTGCTACCGCAACCGAATCGGTCCAAAAGAAACTCGAAAAAAGCAACTTGAACGACCTTGCCGATGCACTGCGCAAGGTCGGTCCAAAACGCCACTCGGTCATCAAAGCCGTAGTGACGGGGCTCGGCTCTACCACGGGAGTAAACTCCGTGGACATCACGGCGGCCACGACCAAGGCCGCCGCTACGATCACGGGCATCGATACTTTGCGCGATGGCGTCAATCTTCCGGCTATCGGCAAAGTGTTGACACTGCGAGTAACCGCGGTGCCGTCCAGTAACTACGCCGCTACGGGAGCCAGAGCGATAACTGATGCATCGGGCACCGCCTCTAGCACTCGGACAAAGATCAGTAACGATGGCAAGACGCTCACGTTCGAAAGCGGCAAGTACATCAACGGCTTTACCATTCAATACACGCCTCGCTCAGAATCGGATCTGACCGCGGCGTTTGCTCCTAATACTTAGAAACGCCACACGGCAAAAAGGTGGGTATGTTATGACAGTAGAAAGCACAGCCACTACCGACGCCGGCGAGGGAACCGGAGCCGATAGTCAATCTACAGCTACAGGTCCCGTAGGCACAGTCACTACGATGGACGCTGCCAAAGCGGCTTCGGGCTCGCAATCGTCACAGTCACAAGCGGCTAACGATAACGCCAGCGGGCAAGGCGCTCAGAGCCAGCGACAAGGTGGAGATGCGTTTGCTACGATTCGCCGCAAGTCCGAAGAAAAGGGCCGCCGTCGTGCAGAGGCGGAGTTTCAGCAAAAGCTCAAGTCTCTTGGCGTCAGCTCATTTGAAGAGCTCGATTCAAAGCTTAGCCAATCGACTCAGAAGAAGGCGAACAAACAAGCGGCTAACGACAATGGCCGGCGCTCTAACGATCAAGACGACAGTGGCAAGGGCCAGTGGATCGATCAGAAGAAGCGGATTTTGGCGCGTCTTGGACAAGAGATAAAGAAACGTAAGGAAGCCGAGGACGCTCGGGACAAAGCCGATGTTATCAAAGACCTTTCAATCGCAGCCGCGTATGCGGGAGTGCGACATATCGATTTTGCGATTGATATGCTCAACAAGCAGATGAAGGGCAAGAGTGAGCAGGAGCTTTCAGGGTTTGATGAGAACAAGTTTTTCAGTGGTCTAAAGCAAACCCATCCGTTCCTGTTTCACGCCGAGCAGCAGCTTGCCACTACCGCCCCCACGGGTTCGGAAACTACCGCTCCCGCGGCTGGCTCTACGGTAACGGTGACTCAAAAAGCGGTAGACGATAAGACGATTGATGCGAGAAAGCTCAGTCAAGACGAGTATCAAGCGCTTTTACGAAAGCACGGACTGACCAATCCCGCGGCTATGATGTAGAGAACGTCAACGTTGTATACAGTAAAGGCTTTTGATACGATGAAATAAACCCCCTGCAAAAGGGGCTTGTGAAACCGAGGAGATAGGCAATGCCAGATTTTTCAGTAATCCTTCAGACTCCGGAAATCCGATCCATTGTGCAAGAGGGTATTTTGGAGCGGGCGTTTCACGATGCCCTGTTTCCGCGCCTTCTGTATCGCGGCGAGGCGGCTCCCGTGCCCTGGCCCGCTGGAATCGGCGACTCGATGATCTTCACCGCGCCGGGCCTTATACCGCCGGATATGACCCCGCTGGTTCCCGGCACCGACCCGACGCCCGTGAACTATCCGATGGAGCAGTGGACCGCGCAGCTTCAACAGTACGCGGGCACCATGGATACGCACATGCCCACCAGCATGCAGGCGATTGCCGATTTGTTCCTTCGCAACAGCCATCAGCTCGGGCTTCAAGCGGCACAGACGTTGAACCGCAAAGTGCGCAACCAGATGTACAACACCGCGCTCGCGGGACATACCGTTGCCGACGGAAGTCACGGAGCGGTTGCCACGCTTCGAGTCAAGCGCCTCAACGGCTTTACCCGAGCGCGCAGTAACTCGGGCTCCAAGGTGGCGTTCAATATCGTCAGCAGCACCAACCCGCTTGCCGTCAGTATCTACATGACCGGCGGAGCGGAGGCTCGTAACGTCATTGGCTTTACGCCTGACACCGCGGGCGACGAAGTCGGTCCCGGCACGCTCACTCTGAGCGCCGTGCTTACCACCGGGTGCGCGGACCGCGCGTACGTCGTGGCCGATGACCGCACTTATCTAGTCCGAGTAGGTGGCGGCCTGAAGGTCGATGACCTTACAGCCTCTACCGATATCCCGACCTTGGCCGATGTTCGCGCCGCGGTGGCTCACCTTTGGGAGCAGAACGTTCCCGAGCATCCCGACGGCCGTTTCCACTGCCATCTTGACCCCGTGAGCCAATCGAAGATTTTCTCCGATGACGAGTTCCAGCGGTTACTGACCGCACTACCCGATCACTACATGTACCGGCAGTTTGCGCTTGGCGAGCTCCTTGGTACGGTGTTTTTCCGCAACTCTGAGAGTCCGATCCCCTCGTCGGTTGTCGGCGGCCTGACGGCGACATTTGATCAGCGCGACCCGTTTGCCGGCGAGCTGTACAACACGGGAGCCACCACGGGAGCGAAAGTTCACCGGATGCTCTTTACCGCGCAGGGCGGAATCTACGAGTACTACTCGGACCTCGCCAACCTACTTACCGAAGCGGGCATTACCGGCAAGGTCGGAGAGCCCAAGATTGTCAACAACGGCATTGAGGTGTTCAGTGAGCGTATCCAGCTCATCATTCGTGGACCTCTCAACCGCCTACAAGACACGGTTGCTACTTCGTGGAAAATCATTGCTGACTGGCCGGCTCGTACCGATGCGGCGGTGGGCGATGCCTCGCGCTACAAGAGATTTGTAGCGGTTGAGCACACGGAGTAATGAGCGGGTCGGTCATATATTTTGTCAAAGGAGCATTATTGCACTCGTTGCGACATTGCTCCTTTGCAGGAGCCTTCGGGCTCCATTTAGGGGTCTTGTTACCCCGTGAACCGGTCGCAATCCTTGGCTTTTGCCATAGAACCGCGACCGGTCTTTCGGCGACACGATATATTAGTGATTCGCGAATCACTTCTGTTATCGAGGAGCTCGTGAGCGTTTTTACGCTTCTATGCTCTGCGGCGTCTCTTATGTTTGATAAAAGTGCCGAGTTAGCCACTCGTCAAATGGCTTAAAGCTTTTTTCATACTTTGAGACGCCGCGTTGCCACCTTAACTTTTGAAGGAGAGGTCCTATGGCGTTAGGGAAAAAAAGAGATGAAACCGGCAGACCTGTTGATCCGATTGAGCAGTCAAAGGTAGGCGCGGTCGAGCATCGTAAGCCAGAGCCGCCAGCGGCTCCTTCTCCGATTGCCGCGCCCGCTCACGTAGCAGAAGCGACCAAGGCCAAGGACAAATGGCCGACAGTAGTGACCGCTCCCGTGGCGGCCGCCCCGGTTGTCTATCGCGTGTTGAGCGACAAGCGCATTAGCTGGGAATCTTCGATGATAAAGCTTAGAAAGGGCAATCTTGTCGGTGAGCACTCACATGGCCCAGGGTGCATTGAGAGAATGCGCAACGCGGGGGTCGCGCTAGAGCTGGTAAAGGAGTAGGCGTAGAAAAGGACTGGTTGCGTTACCACGGTTTCGCGGTAAACTTGCAGTATGGAACAGAAGTTGTGCTCCATTTGTAATCGTGAGCAATCGATAGTCGAGTTCGGCGCCACGGGCAAATCCAAGGTACCTAGAAATCAATGCCGCGCGTGTTACAACGAGCTTTATCGCGAAAGGTATAGGGGAAAGAGGGAGGCGGCGGGTTTCAAAGAGCACGTTCGGGACAAGGCTCTTTCCGTAAAGACGTGTAAGGGATGTGGAGCGGAAAAGCCCGTTACCGAATTCTGGCCCAGGAAAAAAGACGGTAGGTTTTTGTGTTACGAGCCCAAGTGCAAAGTATGCGAAAAGCAAAGAATGTACCTATGGCGAGAGAAAAACCCCGGCGCACACGCGAGGCTTCAAAGAAAGTACAGAAAACGTCATCCTAAAAAAGCACAGGCATCGGTCAAGGCTTGGATAGATAAACATCCCGATTACGAAAAAGAGCGTGCGAAAAGACGATATGCCGCCGATCCTAAAAAGCGAAACGAATCGGCAAAACGCTGGGAAATAAAGTACCCCGACAAGCACAAGGCTCTTAGGAAAAAGTATTACAAGCAGCGATATGCACTTCGAAAAAACGGCTTGACGGCTCAAGAACGAAAAGAGTTATTGAAAACACCGTGTGTTTATTGCGGTGAACCCGCAACCGAGATCGACCACATATTGCCGATTTCTCGCGGAGGGAATAATATAAAAGAGAACCTGGCCCCCGCTTGTAGAAGCTGTAACGCAAGTAAGTTTTCAAAAACTCCCGAGGAATGGCGAAACGGACTATGCCAACATCAGTCGCGTTGACCGAAGAAGAGAAGTCGCAAATCAGGTTTCACCTCGGATATATGCTAACTTCGTTTGGCTCGACCATGGTGGCCGCGTCTTTGCAGTTTGGCGTCTCGCGCCCCGTACAGACCGCGTTCTTAGTCGAGTCCGCTATCAATAACCTTCTGACCAATCCCTACGGCGTAGAGATTGTGCGAAGGTGTATAGCCAATCTTAATAAGTTCGAAGAGCAGCTCGAAAACGTCGGCTGCTTTCTCGCCGTCGAGCAGATAGGCGAGATTCGTCTTCGAGGAGCGCAATCGGGACTTACTCATCCCGACCTTATCGAGCGAGAATACGTCCGATGGGGCAAAAGGCTTTGCGATGCGCTCGGAGTGCCGTTCTACCCCTATGCTCATCGGTACCGCGGTGGCGGCCCAGGTCGCTCGATAGCGGTGTACGGATAACATGGGATGCGGCGGAGCTAAATGCGGACAGGTACCGTGCCGCTGCCATCACCGGTTTACCGTACTGTCGCCCACTGAGTTTACGCGAACTTTCGCGCGTAACCTCACGCCGTGCGTAGACGCCGTGCGAGACCTCGCTACTTGCCTTGGCACGCGGCCTTATCAGGTGCTCATGATAAAGACGCGCTGGACGGGAGGCGAGCGGGGCGTGGGATTAGAGGAACTTGTAAGCGAGACTTACGTATTGCCTACTCCCAAGGTCGATAACCTCAACGCGGTAAACACCGTGCTTGAAAACATCGGTAGCCAGGAGCAAGGCTCGTTTAGTATTTCACAGGTAAGCGCTCGGTATACAGAAGACGAGTTATGCGGCCGAGAGCCCGGTGGAATCGATATCGGTGCGGATGAAAACTTCTATTGGGAGGTAAGGCTACTGCAACCGGATGGATTAGGCCCAAGACGGCGGTTTATTATCAACGCCGCCCCTCACCTTGACCTGATAAACAATCAGTGGATCGTAAGGCTGATACGAGTGGTGGCCGACAGGGAGCGCGTGGGGGAGATTCACCACTGATGGCTATCTATCACTTCAATATCGGTCTCAAGCAGCTTGGCAAGATGAACAAGAGGCGAGCTGCGCTTTTGCATAAAGCGGTCAAAAAGGAATGGGAAAAAGCCACTAACGATTGTCTCAACGATTTGAGGGCGCGCACGCATGCAGCCAAAAAGATTGATCTCGGAGCGCTCCTTCGAGGCTGGGCTACGAAAAAAAGACACGGCGGATTAGAGATAGAGTTTATCAACACGGCTCCTCATCATTTTTGGGTAGAGTTCGGGCGAAAGCCGGGCAAGTGGCCGCCGATTAGTAAGATAGCCGCATGGTGCGGCAGAAAGCTCGGCGACCCTACCCTCGGGTACGTCGTGTCGCGAAAGATTGCTACCAAAGGCATCGCCCCTACTCCGCTCATGAGCTCACTACCGTTTCAACGCTTTGCCAAGAAGCGGTTCAAATCGGGCCTCGATAAAGCCAAAGAGGACTCAACCAAAGAGGCCATCCGAATGGCAAAGGTGGGCTGATGGCTTACGATTCGTCTACCGCCACGACTCGATTGATACCTCTGCCCGGAGACGAGCAGTCGGTTACGTCGCGGCGCGAGACCGATGTTCGCACGGCGATGACCCGAGGGGTAGCCGAGTACCTAAGACAGCTTAGTATCGATTGGGTAGGAGGGCGGCGCAGTTACTTCAAGCAGGTGCTCGAAACCTGGAGTGAGCCCGAGAACGATTCCAAGTATCCGAGCGCGTGCGTTTATGCCGAAGGCGATGGCATTTACGACACTTCCAATCTCACGCCGCAAACCTACGATATAGGCGATGGACTACAGCTTCGTAAGGCGTCGGAACTGAAACTGCGAATCTCGGTTGAGTTTACCGCCACCGATCCGGTTGAGCGTATGGCGCTTATGGCAATGCTCGAAGACGCTTTTGACCCGTGCGATTGGCGTAGCGGATTTATCCTTGAGCTGCCGCATTACCATAACGTGAGAGCAACGTTCGAGAAGCTTGACAATAAATACGAAGACGGCCCGGTAGTGGCGCAGCGGCGAATCCGAGTGGGGCGAGTTATCTTAGACGGTATGTGCCCTCAGATGCGCTTTGTCGGAATCGTACCCAAGCCTGACTTCAGAATCGACGCTGGCGAGGCCGAGAGCGGTCAAGGCGGTATCGGTCCGGACGTAGCGATTGAATAGGTAAATGTGTTATACCCATTAGACATAGAGTACTATTGCAATAGGAGGTAGCTCCCATGGCTGGTTTTATTCGCAGATACGGTTTCTATCCCGGCGTAGAAGTCATCCGACAAATCGAAGGCGTGATCATCATTGACTTGCCGCCACCAGGAGCGGTCAATGGCGTGGGCGTCGGAACCGTCGCGTTTGTAGGGGAAGCGGCCGATTGCGGCTTGGCTACTACCTACGATACCGCGGGAGTAATCTCTACCAAGATACAGCCGACCGAGGTGTTCGGCTCTAGCGACTTGGTAAACAAAATCGGCGGCTGGGATGCCACGTTGGGCGAGTTCGGCAAGAGCTTAGGCAATCTCTTTGCCGCGCTTAGAAACAAGAAGTTTAGCCGCTTGATAGTAGCGCCCGTCAATCTCGCTTCGGCTCAAGGCTCGCGCTTCTGGCGCCAGCTTCCGCTATGCACTACCTCTACCAACACGACGCCCGTTGTGCCCGTTGAGGGAGCTACGATTTCAGCGGGCCGAGAGTTCCGTATCAGCACCGGTCGTCTCAAGGTCGCAAAGCGAGTACAGTTTACTAACTACCCGACTATCGCAGACGGAGTAGGCGGCACGCTCGCTACCGCCTCTACTGCCGTGACTCAGACGTTTAGCTCCGCCGCTATTGATTGGTCCACAATCGTGCGGCCCGATGGCAACCTCGGCGCTCGTAAGGGCGACATTATCGTTATTGGCAACAACAACGCCGGAGCGGTTGCACCCGCGGAAGCGGGCACCTATCGCGTCTACAGCACGCCGTCTACCGGTCACGATATCGTGATCGAGCGGCTCGATGGCGTTACCTTTGCCATTGCTGGCGACAGGACCGCGATTCCATGGCGGCTTCACCGCTCGCCTGACGCCGACAGTGCGCCCGAGCGCACCCTTGGCACTTCGACTCCCGGCGGCTACGACTCGAACGACGCGGGCGGCTTTATCATTCCGATTCGTCCGATCACAAACTCTTCTGGCGGTCTTACAGACGGCACGTTTACTGCCGCTGGACTTCTTGTGCCCGCGGTTGCGCCCGCTGCTCTTACGGGCGATTCGGCCGACGTGCTAAGCGGCTTAGGCGGGATGATTCACCCCACTACCGCCACCGCCTTTACCGCCGCTACTCAGGTGTCTAACCCGGCGGCCTCCGCCGCAATCGCTGCTTTGTACCAATCGGCTATCGATGGCCTTGTGAGCCAGCAATCGCCCACTCGCGATATCAATATCGTGGTAGCGGCTCGCAAGTACTCCACCATTGCCACTAAGCTCAAGAGCCACGTGCTGGAAGCGAGCAACAAGGGCCGGGGACGCGTTGCGATTATCTCGCCCTCGGTGCAAACCCTGAGCGTGCTTAGCGCCGTATCAGATTCCGATCCAGGGGTAGGAGCGACTCGAAACGAGCGCGTTTTTTACGCATGGCCAGGCGTTGTACATTCAGTGCCCGAGGCGGTCGGTACATTGATTGCCACGGCCAATAGCGACTTTACCGAGGACGGCATACTCGACGACTCGATGGACCATTATTTAGCGAGTCTTTTGTCGGTACTGCCTCCGGAGCGCAACCCCGGTCAAGCGTCGGCGCCGGTACCGGAAATCTTCTCGCCCATCATGGGTATTCAGCGCGGAGTAGGAGAGCTTGGAATCGGTGAGTACACTCTGATGCGCAACAAGGGCATAGCAGGCATTCGTATCGACCGGACCGCCGGTCCCATCATTCAGAGCGGTATCACCACAAGTCTTGTCTCGGGCGAGACCAACATCAATCGCAGGCGCATCGCGGACTTCATCGAGGACTCGCTTGCTGAGCGGCTCGTATACTTTTCCAAACAGCCTCTTACCCAAGGTCTCAAAGACGATGCCGAGACCGAGGTAGTAGCGTTTCTCAACGAGCTGCTTAGCCCCAATAACCCCGCGGCAAGTCGCATTACGCAGTACCAAGTCGATTCTCACGGCGGCAATACTCCCGAGTTAGAGGCCAAGGGCATTTACGTGATTATCGTACGAGTGCGTACCACTCCCACCTCTGACTTTATTGTGCTTCAGTGCAATATCGGCGAAGGCGTGGTTATCGCGCAAGCGGCGTAGAGTCTTGACCGATCTACGTAACTCACCTATTCTATAAGTGAGAAATGTAGCTCGGACACCCCCCTGAGCTACTGCGGCCGCACTCTCTTTCGAGAGGATAGGGCTGTTTCGGGAAACCGAGACAGCCTTTTCTCGTTTAAGCGTATTGAGAGGATAGGGCTCGTTTGGATTACCAAGCGAGCCTTTCGTCGTTTAAGGGTCAACCACGGAGAAATAGCAAATGCAAAGGATTAAAGGTCAAGAGGTTGAAATCACAATAATCGCCGACGGTTCTCCTCAAAGAAACCTCACCGCCATCCGAAGTTTCGAGGTCACCTGGCAGCTAAGCAAAAGCTCGGAAGGCTATTTGAACGAGACCACTAACCGCAAGGACTCGCTGTTTATGGGTATCTCGGGAAACCTTGAGATGCACCTTGATAACACGGGCGTCTTGGACTTTATCAATAAGGTCGTGGGCCGTGCTCGAACGCGCACCGCGGGAACCAAAATCAATATCAAAGCCACCTTGCAACATCCTAACGGGAGCCGTCCTCGTATCACGATTTCCGATGTCGAGTTTGGCGACATTCCCATGACGTTCGGTGGCCGAAATGAGTTCGGTACCGTGAAGCTAGATTTCGAAGCTCCTGAAGCCACGGTAGTCAACTGAGGCATATAAGCGGGGCGATAAAAGAGGGAAAGACAAATGGCAAACGAGTTTGAACAGAAACTACTAGAGCAAGCCGAGCGGGTTACCGGTCGGCCTGTATACGTGTATAAATTCAATAAAGAAATCTCCACTCGCTCGGGCGTCAATACCGTGGGCCTTATGGAGCTGACCATGGACGAAATGCTTCTCGTTCTAAACCGATGCGGCAATAACAGCTTGCGGTTTTTGTACGAGGCGCCTCTTGAGGCTTTGCGAAAAGCCAACGGTCAGAAGGTCACTACAGCCGATGGCTCTTCGGATCGGATTTGGAACGCGATAGGAGAGAAAGGCCGACAGTTTGTTATCGGCGCCTACGGAAAAATCCATACGCCCGAGCCCGCTGACATGAAAGATTTTTTAGCGGACGAAACAGTGGAGGTTGGCTAACAGTCGGCTCTTTTGCCTACCAGATCCAGCACTCGCCACCGCTTGAGCGGACGATCATGCAAACGGTGGCGTTTCTCGGCCGATACGGGCATCAACCCGTCAACGTTGTTTTGGCAATGCCAGCTCGGAGGTTTTACATGCTCGCTGATGAGGTAGCGGAGCTACTAAGACGGGAAAAGGACTCAATGGCATCGCGCCTAGAAACGGACATGTGATATGGCTGATACCACCGAGCAAGCAAGAACTATATTTTCCGCTGTAGGGGTTGGCCAGTACGTCAATCAAATGAACTCGGTGGGAGCGGCCGCCGGCAAGGCCGGTCAGGCTCTTTCGTCTGCTACCAGCATTCTCAATCCGTTTACCAAAGCTCTTGCATTGATCGGACTCGGGGGGGGAGCGATGGCGGCTATGAAGTCGATAGCCGCGATGGGCGACGCTGCCCACGAGACTCGGCAGAAGTTTACCGGAACTTTGCAAGCATTCGGTATGGCCAAAGACTTCAACAAGGGAATGGAGCAGTCGGCGGAAACCATCAATCAGATCCGCAAGGCCACTACGTTTTTACCCGGTCCTACTCAGCAATACATATCAGCGGTCGAAGATATGCTGCCGGTAATCAAGGGCGCCACCGGGGGCACCTTGGAATCGATGACTAGGATGAGCACCAAATCGCTTGAGGCGTTCAACGCGATGGGAGTCGGAGCAGACTCGGCCGCCTATACGATACGTAGAGCACTGATGCCCGACGAGGGTATGCTCTCGATGAGGACCTCGGGCGGTATGCAGCTCATTATGATGATGCAGCAGCTCAAGGGGCACGCCGATATGACTTTCGAGAAGTTCAATAAACTATCGGCTCCCGAGCGTACCAAACTGCTAATGCAAGCGCTTGATAAGATGGAGCCTACCGTCAAGGCCATGCGCGACGACTTCGGAGGGGCAGAGGCGGCGGTAAGTAAAACGATCAAGTCGATGGTCAAGGGAGCAACCGCGCCGATATTCGAAGCGCAAGAAAAGGTGATGATACGCCTTCGAGACGCCCTCATTGATTCCAACGGCGAGCTAACTCCCATGGCGAAAAAGATTCAGGAGGTCGGAACCCTTATCGCAACCAAGGTTGCTCATGGCATAGAGCGTTTTGCAGACTTGATGAAGTACGTAGCCGATCACTGGGACGTCATTATCGAGAAGGCGAAACTTTTCAGCTCCGTTATCGGCGGGGTCTATCTAATGACAAAAGCCACGCCCGTGCTAGGCGCTCTTGGCATCGGAGGTAAAGGCGGAGCTGCATCGGCGGTAAAAGCCGCAGGAGCCGCGGCGGCGGCTCCCATGGCGCAAGTAGCAGCAGCTACCATGCCCGAGTGGTTTGTGCCTACCGCGATGGGGGGAGCGACCGCGGCTACCGGAGCGGGAGGCGCAGCGGCCGCCGGAGGAGCCGCGGCGGGCGCAGCGGGAGCGGGCGGAGCTGCGGGAGGAGCTGCCGCTGGAGGCGGAGCGATCGCGGGCATTACCGCAGCCCTTGGGCCACTGGCGGTAGTAGCGGTCGCGGTAGTAGGCGCTATCGGTACGGTACAAGACCAGTGGGATACGTTCAGTAAGCTCTTTGCCTCTTGGGGCGGAATGTTTGCAGGAATCTTCGAAGATATCATCGCCGCCGGCGTGCTCTTCGGTAGTGCGTTTATGAATATCGCTAAACCGATAATGAGTTTCCTCGGTATCGCGATCATTCCAATCTTTACCGGGTTACTTGGTATATTTAGGATACTTACGCCAGTACTGAAAATCCTATTAGGAGTCTTCAACTACATCGCGACGTCCATTTACGATTATCTAAAGCCGGGGTTTGATGAGATCTATCAGGGCATTTCGTTGTGGATTAAGGCGTTCGATGAGGTGGTAGATTTTATCGTTGGCTGGCTCAACAAGCTCGGAGCCGATCTGCAATCGATGAGCAACAAGGCACCCAAGGTCGGCAAGCAGTGGGATATGGTCGCTGACTCTCAGAAAAACGCCGCGGAAGCCGGTAGCGTAAAGACGTGGGGCACTACCCCCGAAGTCTTCAAGCCCTCCCCTGCGGGTACGGGCGGTGGAAAGATGACTCAGGACTTTCGTTACAGCCGCTTTACCATCGAGCAGAAGTTTGCCGAGGGGTTTGACCCGGACCGTATCGCGGTCGCTTTTGCTAAAGACGTTGGGCGCATCGGTGCGCAAAAGCTTCAAAGCGCTTTTGAACCAAGCTTTGCCGTGAGGTAATCGCTATGGGTTTTGGCGGACTAGTAGAAGGAGCGATAGGACTTTTAGCAGGAACGGGAAGCACTCCGTCCGATACTGGAGGCGCGTTCGTTATCGAAGAGCTGTCGGGACAAAAGCGCGTCGTCTCTCTTTCAGGCCGCGGCATGCCCTATCGGCCGTTTGAGCTCGGAGTCTCACAGCGCATATCTACTACGTGGCTTCCCGGATACGCCGAAGCTACAGCTACCATCCTCGGCGCCAAGGAAGAGCCGTCGGTTATCAATGGATATTGGAAGGACAGATTCATAGCCAAGCCCGACGGGGGCGGGGCCGCCGGCGGAATATCTCAGGCCATCAAAGGAGCGAGAAACGCGCTTGTAGCCGTGAGCGGATCTCTGTCGGGCGGCTTTGGCGAGGACGCGGAGTTCAAGGCGCCAATCACTAAAAACAAAAAGCCGGTCGAATCGGTACGAGACGCAATCGAGCTATTTGATTCAATCACGCGCGAGGGCCAGCTCTTGCAAGTGACGTGGGACGCGCAGCGGCGGCAAGGGTTTTTAGAAAAGTGGTCGCCCAAATGGCATAACGCCCACGACTGCGAATGGGAAATGAGCTTTACTTGGATTAGTCGCGGGGAAAAGCCGAAAGTCGAAAAGCTTCCCAAGCCAACCGCCAGTACCATTGACGAAATCCGAGGAGCGGTGGCCGACCTTGCCGCTATCGTAGACGAGGTCGGAGCCATCGCCGATGAACTCGACGACCTAGTGGTCAGTCAAATGCAGGCGCTCTTGGCGCTCGTTGAGCAAATGCAAAACGCGGTCACTAGCGTCAACAAACTTGTCAACTTGCCATCGTCGGCAACTCGTCGTATAGCTTCCACTCTCTATTCGGTAGTAGCCCAAGCCAAGGCTATCGGACACAGTTTCGAGCTCCAACCGTTTGCGGAGCAGCACCGCAACGGGCAACGCTCCGATAGCTTTGGCGCTACTACTACGCGCAGCCAAGCGCTCACTCAGACCGGCTCTGGCAATAACGTTACTCCCGCGGACGGCGCGGCCAAGACCTCGGCGGTGGACGTAATCGGGCGCGCGCAAGTGGCTCACCAAGTCAAACGCGCCTCTCGCAAAATCGCCTCAATCGCGGCGATGAGACGAGCGGAAATGCTCGCTTCCATTCAAAGCGATTTGCGCGCGATTTACGAAGCCAAGCAGGGCGAGCACCTAAGAGACATCGCGGTGAGGTTTACAGGCGATGCCAATGAGTGGAAACGTATCATGATGTTCAACGGCCTGAGCGACCCGTTCATGGTCGCTGGCCAAGTGATAATGATACCCAAAGATAGCGCGGAAGGTTTTTGTGCAAGTCTTCTACCCTAGCATGGTGGTGGAGTTCACCATTATGTTTGACGAATCGCTCCATATCATCCCCGACCCCGAGGTCCAGGATATATCGAGTGCTACGGTAGATATATCGCCCGAGGGGTTGGCTTCGGCGCTTACTGCAAGCGCTCCTTTGATAATGCAGCAGGGTAACGAGGACTATAGCTTTGTCGCCGCCCGAGTGCCTAAAAGCGGCTCGGTCGAGCTTCAAGGATACCGCCAAGCTTCTCAGTTTCGCTTTACCTTCGATTTCATGGAGCTACCGATAGACCCTCGTACCGTACGAGCGGCCTCCATTTCGGTTTACCTCGATACCATCAAAGCAGGAGATTTTGCCGACGGAATGACTCGGCCCGAGGGGCACCGGCAATCGGTACTAAAGTCGCGGCTTTCTTCGGGCGCTCCCAATGACGATGCGCTTTTGATGATCGGAACGGTGGACGAGTGGGAAGTGGTGCACAACGACTCGGGAAGCGAGGTGACTATTTCGGGAAGAGACTTGCGCGGGCTACTATTGGACGTACCGCTCGATCATGAACCCAATATGCAGGCTTCGGTCTTAGAGCAAATCGACCAGAGCAAGCCTTTACACGACGTAGTACGGGATTTGCTTTCGTTTGCCAAGATGTGGAGCAAGATCGAAATCGCACCTCCGGACCCGAGCGAATGGCCCAAGGGGGTCCCCGCTCCTGGAAAGGCGTCTGCGTCTGCTCGCCATAGAAAAGGGGCCAAGGGTGACAAGAAATCGGCTATCGCCAATCCCAAGGGAGCTGGAACGGGCAAGTTTAGCTTTTGGGATATGATCGTGCAGTTTAGCTACGTGTGCGGCGCCATTCCGTATTTTCGTGGCAAAAAGCTCTACATCCGTCCGGTCAAGGGCATCTATCGACAGTTAGACTCGGGCGGCAAAGACGATCCGACCCCGTTTGCCAAGGGCAATAAACGCTCGGTTATCGCGCCCTCGCAAGACCAAATTCCAGGAGGTCCGCTGGCGGTTAGGCGCCTTGTGTACGGCCACGATATCGAGAGCGTGAGTTTCGATAGGAAGTTCGCTGGCGCTCAAAGGCCCAAGATAGTAAGAGCGGTCGGAGATAACCCCGATAAAAAAGGCAAAGAGCGCTTTATCGTGGGCGTATGGCCGAAACCAGAAGAGAAGAAAGCTCGGGTTACAAAGACGGCGCCTAACGCCAAGGACGCCGAGTCCGAGGCAGTGACCATATCGGTAGCGGGCATTTCGGACAAAACTCAGCTTGAGCAAATCGCTCGTGGCCTATACGAAGAGATCGGCCGCTGCGAGCTCGGGGGAACGTGTACTACGCATAACCTCGCAAGCTTTGGCGGCGATAACCTAGACGCCGATTTGTTGAAACTCAAACCCGGCGATGGCATCGAGTTTGACGTAAGCCGAAAAGGCATTCGGTCCATACCGCCTCTTTCTTCTTCGGTTGTCGATTTTGCGTCTGTGAGCTTCGATCAGATGGTAACCACCATGACCGCTACGCTCGGGGACAAGAACCTCGCGCGGGTAATCGTTGCTACCGCTCGGGGCCAGGTCGCCGAGCTTCAGCGCTTCTTTCGCGTGAGCCATGTGTCGTTTGCTTGGAGCGTTACCGACGGGGTCAAGGTCAGCTTTGACTTCCAGAACTTTATCGAGGCACGGGCGGACGTCGGCCCCAAGGTCGGCAAGAAGTCTACCAAGAGTAAAGGCGTAAAGTCTCTCAGTAAGCTTGCCGCTACTGCGCCCGATATGGTCTTTACCCTTGAAGAGATGGAGGGCTTGTAATGAAAGCGATGCCAAGAGGCAATGTGATGGCCAGAAAGAGCGTTGATTCGTCTGCGCTTTCGGCTATCGCTTCGAGGCCCGGAGTCGATACGCGCGTTTGGCTCTCGCTTGCGATAGTCAAAGAGATCGGGTTTGACGCCGAACACGGCAACTTCGTCGATGTCGCTATGATACCCGATGGAACCGCCGAGACTTGTCTACTCGGTACTCCATACGCGGGGGCACAGTTTGGCGACCACTGCCCGTTAGAAGTCGATGACGTGGTGCTGATGGCCGTTCCGATGGGCGACCCGGCTCAGGGACCGATTATTATCTGTCGAGCGCACAACAAAGCCGACCCGCCACACGCCGATTTCGAAGGCAGTAACCGCGTCATTCGCGCCAAGGCCGGGAGCAATATCAAGCTGGTAGTGAGCGAGGGAGCTACCGTTCAAATCTACGCCGAGAGCGGCTCGACGGTGCGTATCGGACACAGCGACGAGCTGCCCGCCATCCCTCCGGGAGCTGACGGCGCGCTCAATGGCGAAGCGATAGACCCGTTTACCGGCACGCCGTATTTCGCACTTGGTCAAGCGAGCAGCACGGTGTTTGTGAAAAAGTGAGGCTGATATGGCAATGAACGGAGATACTTTAGGAGCGGCACTACTGAAGGCGCTTGATGACGCGGTAGCTGCAACGCCAACCGCGGGAGATGCGCAACGACAAGCTATTTGGAAGGGCATAGGTAACGCGATAGTCGAACACATTACGACCTTCGCGCAAGTAGACTCTATCGTAACGGTTACCAGCGTCTCGCTGGTAATGGCGGGAACTGCGGCCTCTGGACCAGGAACGGGAACCGCGATTGCAGCGCCGGGGAGCGTTTCTTAAATGTCTTGGGGACTAACCGAGTACGGCCTGTCGCCTTACGGCCTTGGGGGCGAGCCCGAGCCCGAGCCGCCTCCTCCGGTCGGCCCGAGCATGTATTGCCGAATCGTGAGCGAGCGCGAAATAGAGGTCACGTTCGATAACGATATTCTGGCCGTCTCGCAAATCGGTTACCATGACGCTCTCAACCCGGCGAGCTGGTCGGTAGTGAGCTCGACGCTTGGCTCGCTACCTATCCTTGCGGTCACGGCAAAATCGGTTGACGGGGTAGTGGTCGAAAATACTTACATTATCTATCTACTGCCAAAGCTCAACTCGTTTCTAATCGAGCACACCGTTTACGCTACTGTGCTCGGCGACGATGGCTCAACGGACCGCTCCGAGAGCGTGGTACTACCCGGCTGCCTTGCCGCTCCTCAAGCTCAGGCTAACTCCGGCCCGTATGATTTCGAAAGCTTCGCATTCGACACCACTCGTCCCGCCAATACGCTATCGGTACAATCGACGGGCGATTATCGGTTACAAGGGGGAAACGACTTCTGGCAAAAGATGATTATCCGAAGGCTATCAACACTGCCGGGAGGATACTTTCATCTACCCGATTTCGGGATCGGCCTTCGAGTCAACGAGCCGATTTTTTCAAACGACTTGGTTGCGCTTCGAGCGCAAATACAAAGAGAGCTGCTCAAAGAGCAGAGGTTTCAAGACGTCAGTACTCGGCTACAGCTATTTTCCGATGGGCATCTTGTGATTGAAGTGCGGGTAAAGCTGGTAGATAACCAAAACGTATCGATGGCGATTGAGGCCAAGCATTAGGAGAGCGGACAATGTCAGATTTCCCGACCTATAGCGATTTTTTTGAAATTGCCCGTGACGCAATGCTCGCTTACAACGACAAGATAAGTCGCGAGATGATTGAGCGCGACGGCTCGGACGCTAACGTAATCGCAGCGGCCGATTCGGCCGTTGGCGACGAGGTCGTCGGCCAGCTTGCCCGAGTGTGCTCCGCGTTGACTCTCGGTACCTCTCGACGGCGAGCTCTCGATAAGCTTATCTACGATAGATACGGGCTTTTGAGAAACGCAGCCTCACCCGCTCAAGGCTCGGTTGTGTTTACTACAACTAATCCGACGGCGGGCTCTTTCGCAATACCCAAAAACACAAAGCTTACAACTCCCGATGGCATCGTGTTTTATACCATCGTGGCTGCAACGTTCCCGTCGGGCTCTGTCGGACCGGTAACGGTGCAAGTGCAGTCCACTGCCGCCGGAGTCAGCCAAGCGGCCACCGTCGGTACCATTACCAGTATCGTCGATACTATCCCAAGCGCTCCCGATGACCTTGCGGTCAACAACCCCCTGGCTACCGCAGGAGCGGTCGACGAGGAATCGGACGAAGCGTATATCGACCGAGCGAGGCTGTTTTTCTCAACCGTGCGGCGCGGTACCTCGCCCGCGATCCAAGAGCAGGCGCTCAGATATCCGGGAGTAACCCGAGCTCGCGGCCTTGAGGTCTTAGACGATATGGGAAGACCGGCAAAGCTCGCTCAACTCATTATCACCGACCAGTACACCGACAAGCTCGCGACCCTCGACGCGGTACCACCGACGTACGCCACTCAAAGCCAAGTGCTTGCACAGGCGGTTTTCGCAAGCCTTTATGATACTCGCCCTATCGGAGTGTATATCGACGTTATGGTCGCCAAGGTCATCATGCAGCCGGTGGTTCTAGCGCTTTCTTTCGCCGCCGGCGCTAACGCCGATCTGGTCGCCTATATGGCGCGAGTAGCGGTGGTGAACGCCGTCAACTCGCTCAATCCCGGCGAAACTCTTACCTCAACGATAATCGTCAACGCGCTCAGAGACGTTCGTAACCTCATCGTTTCGGGTGACGAGGTACTTAGCCCCGCAGGCGATGTAGTGCCAACAGCGCTCGAAGTGCTCAGAACCACGCTCGGGCTTGTCAGGGCATCCACCGTTCAACCCGACATGGCGCTTGCCGGCACGTCGAACCCGGACGCGGTGTAAAGCCATGGCCGCCTTAGACTTCGACCAGCTACCGTTTGACGAGGCGCACTTTCTCGCCCTTCTCGATCGGCTATTGGGCGAGCATATCGCCGAGTGGAAGCTCAACAACAGCTCGGGCTACGAGATAATCAAAGCCATTGCGCAAGTGGGAGCCCGAGCGTCTCTGGCGATCAATCGGTTTGAAAAAGGCTCGTACGCTGTCTATGCCGAAGGGGGTAGCAAGGCGACGGGAACTGTTAGATTTTCTCGAACAGTTGCCACCGCAGGCGCCTATACCATAAAAGCGGGCACTATCGTCAAAACCAGCATCGGCGGTAGACGCTTTGTAACCAAAGAAGATGTCAGCTTCGGCGCCACTGACCTTGGCCCTCATGACGTAGCGGTCGAGGCTATTGCATACGGATACGAGTGGAACGTCAAAGGCGCGTGGACGCGCCAGAACGGCGAGGTGATAGAAGGCAATATCGATACGATCGAATGGCTCGATCTCGGTAACGCATCGGTCGTCTCTCCTGGCGGTACCGTCAATATCATTCCTACGCAAGGCTCTTTTGACATGTGGAGCGTAGACGCCTCCGGAGAGTACGTCTACTGGGTACGAGGGCAATACGGCGACCCTTACACCATTAGTCGCAGGCTTATCTCAGGAGGCACTATCGAGCTAATCGCAACGGAGGCTTCGGCGCAAATCAATGACATGAAGACCGATGGTACGTACGTCTACTGGGGCACAAGCGACGGGTACGTCAAACGCACCCCTGTCGCCGGCGGCTCGGTCGACACACTTGCTTCCGGTCTTACACGGGTAAACTACATTGACCTAGCCGGAGCGAGCACCGATTTGTACCTTGTGTACAATACGTACCACCTTGGTAAGGTATCCAAATCGGGCGGTTCGGTCACCCCGCTTTACGATACGTCTTCCGATGGCGAAGTCTATTACATGCGCTACTGGCTCGGACGAGTTTATTGGACTCAGGACTACGGCTCGACAAGCGGACTGTTCTCGGTCGATAGTTCTGGGGGCACGTTTACAACCCTTGCAACGGGCGCTGATTATTTCGCATTCTTAGATTTTGATTTGGATAACGTCTATTACTCTTGGTTTACGTTTTCCGGCTCGTACCTTGGTACCGTCAACGCCGTGCCTTTAGCCGGGGGCGCCGTTGTGCCACTTGCCACGGGGCTTTACTGGCCATTAGAAGTGGCGGTGCTTGGAGATTACGTTTACTGGGGTGATAGCGATTCGGTCTACCGAGTAGCCAAAACCGGAGGTACGCCCGAAACGGTCTCGGTGGGAAACGGAGCTGCCGATTTATTCAATATAAACGGTCAACTCTGGTGGCTGTATTGGGACAACGATACCATTTGGCGCTACTCGCTCGGCTCGATTGTAGAAGTGGTAGCGCCGTACACCGATGAGCTTTTGACCGTATCGCAACCATCCGATACCTCCGGAGGGCGCGCGGCGTGCTTAGACGTTGTCGGCGACGAGCGTAACGTGAAAAGAATCACGGGCGAAAGCGATGACGCATATCGGCTTAGAATCCGCACCTTGCCCGATACCGTCTCTCCGGGAGCGGTCGAAAGGCTATGCGCAAGGCTTCTTTCTCAATACGGCTTACCGTATGAAATCATCGAAACGTGGCAACTTGATTACCAAACGTGCTGGGACGCTCCGAGCCCCAATCCCGGCACCGCTACGTATCAAACGACGCCTCCGACCAGTCCCGACTACGACGATACCACTTTTGTCTACGACGACCCGCGCGAACCGTCTCCGTTTAGAAACCGCTGGCTTGACGAAGTAGAAAAGCGCGGCGCGTTTATCGTTGTCGTGCATATGGATTTGACGCTACTTGATTTCGGCTTTGCTTACGACGATCCGGGTGATACGCCAACCGATTTTCGTCCGGCATTAGGTCCCAAGGTCGGCTACGGCTGGCGAGGCGCGCCCGCTTACGATAGCCCCGTGAAATACTATCAGAGCGACCCGGATTATCCGCTCGTGTCGCTGGGAGCATACGACGGATACGATTATATGAGAGGCCCGATTTACGCGTCTTTGTGTTTACAGCTTCAAAACGTACGGCCTGTAGGAGTGGCGGCCATCCTTGACTACTACCGCATTACCGAGCTTTTCTCGTGGCTAGTAACGTGGATCGAAGCCGATCCTTACGAGCACGGCTTTCATTACTGGCGCACCAGCGGGGTGGGCGGCGATGGCAAGGCGATGCTGATTGCCGAGTACAATATTTCGGCTGGGCACTATCTTATCTGGATATCTTTGGACGGCGGAGCTACGTGGACCGATATCACAACCGCGATTGGCTACGACAATATATTTACCGTAGCGGTGGGCAATGATAGTACGACAATGGCCGCTTTCGATCTGAGCTTTAATACCACGGGACAAATGCTCATTAGTCTCAATCGCGGGGTCGATTGGACAGTGGTTAGCGGACCGGTGCCGCCTACTACGCTCAATATCGAAAGTATAGGTATCGGCTCCGATAGTCTCCACATGGTTATCTGTTACGGTAACTGGCGAATCTTCAAAACGGAAAACGCGTGGAGCACTTATACCGAGCTTCAGCCCAAGGGCAATGTCGATGGCTTCTGGAACGGAGTGGCGATAGGTCCTGACAATCAGACGGTCGTTGCGGCCGAAGACGCGGGACAAGTCTATCTGTCTGTCAACGGCGGCTCGACTTGGAGCGTGATTACGCCTCCGGAATCGACGACAGGTGACTGGACCAATCCCGCAGTCGGTCCCGACAACCAAACGATTTTTATCGGCGAGACGTCCGGAAGGCTCTGGATAAGCCACGACCGAGGAGAGACGTGGACCGAGCAGCGGCCGATCGGAAACACCGTGGCCGAGTGGAACACCGTTTCTATCGGAGGCGATTTGACCATGCTCGCGCTGATAAGTTTCGGGCGCGTGTACAAAGGCACAAGCGAATATGTATTTGAGCGGCTTGTATAGGATTATCAAACGGCGGAGATATGCAATATGGATAGAGTAACAATCAACACGCTTGAGAAGGCGACCTCGACCGACATCAACAACCTTCAAGCGATGCAATCGCGAATGCTTGCGAGTTTCTTGCGGCTACTAGGAGCCAAACGGCTTATCTCGGGCAACAATCATACCGTCAACACCGTACCGCAAAGCTTTTGCCTCGGACTCGATATTGTGCCCGATTCCACAGGGTATTTACTGCATATCAATCCTGGAGTGTTGTGTCAGTACAGCGAAACGTTTCCCGCCGCTCCCGGTGCGCTCGAAGACGCTATGCGGGTAGGGTACCTCAGAGAGATGCTTGAAATAGCGCACAACTCAACGGCAAGTAGCTGGCACGTTATCGAAGCGCGGGTAATAGAAACCATTGTTTCGAGTATTACAGTAGATATCCTAGACCCGGCTACGGGAAACTTTGTGCCCACCGTCAAGCCCAAACAGACGATAACCGAAATCGAGTTCCAAGAGCTTGATTCGTTCGGAGGCGGTACCGTCAACGCTATCCCCGCTTTTACCGGGGGCGATTGGGTACCGATCATGGCGTTTCATACCGATTCGTCTGGCGAGTATCACGGACCGACTACGGTTTTCCCCGTGATAGATTTCCGGCCCGACCTAAGAGATATGCTCAGCGATTTACCGCTTTGGCCAGAAACGTTGACCTACGCGCCGGCGAAAAACGATGCGGTCGTAGAAAACTACTCAATACACGTAGCCACCAACTCGTACTCGCATCACTTCGATGCGAATTTCGTCGGCCGAGTTGGCTTTCATCGAGCGTGGTTCAGGAACGCAGGCGGCAATAAACGAGCGGCCGTTGTCAATAGCGATACCTATACGCCAGCCATCGACGCAATGGAGCACCTGTACCTTGTGGCTGCGGTCAGTAACGGTGTCGAAGTGTTTCCCATCGTCAACTACGATATGGAGTACCTCCTAACCGCGTACGCTACTCATAAGGGCATTTTGATGGTCACCGATATACAGCCGATTTCGGGAGGGCCTCACGCGTCCGCCGACCTACCGTTTGCAACCGGGTTGTGGCAAAACTTCGATCCGGTCCCTTCCGACAAAACGCTTTACGTAACCACGTACAAGCTCAAGACCACTTTACAGCCGTGCAAATTTTCTCAAAGCGCAGGCGGCGTCTTTACCATGGTAAAACGCGCAGTCACTACCGACGACCTAGCCTTTTTATTCAACATGACCGATCCGAGTGCAGCGGCGACCTTTAGCGCCGATCTGCGCGGTCTTGTACCCGCCAACGCCCGAGCGGTCATGGTGCATATCGCGGTGACAAACGTAGGCGTCGGAGCCACCGTTATGGCAATAGTGCCTCACGGGCTAACCGCCACTGATACCATCGTGCAAATGGTAAACGATTCAACTTATATGGAATACGGCCCGCACACAATACCGTGCCTGTTTCACAGCGAAAACAGCGACGATCAGCAAATCGACCTTATCGTTCACCCGGTAACAATGCCCGCAACCGGCACGATCGATATCACGATGAAGATTTTAGGTTGGAGCTACTAAGGAGCGCGTTATGGATAGAATAAATATAAGTGTTCGGGAGCGGCCTCTTTCTTCTGATATCAACAACGCGCAAGCGATGCAATCGCGAATGCTCGCGATGTTTATGCGCTTTTTGGGCGCTACTCGCTATATCGCGGGTATCGGCTCAACAGTCAATACCGAGTCCAAAAGCTATACCCTCGGACTTGACGTTGTCCCTTCGGCCGATGGCCTTGGCCTTGTCGTCAATCCGGGCATCTTGTGCCAGTACAGCTTGAGCTACCCCGCAGTACCAGCCACGCTAGAGGACCCCGCTCGTATCGGATACCTTCGCAACGCGCTGACCGTAAATCATACCGCAATAGCTTATACGGGCTACATGCTCGAAGCGCGCGTGGTGGAAGTTACCGTTACCTCCGCAAGCGTCGATATACTCAATCCCACTACCGGCGCGTTTGTTCCCGGCACCAAACCCAAGCAGATCGAGACTCAAATAGAGTTTCAGATTATAGCTGGCGGCACGTATCCGCCGGCAGCGTATTTCCCCGCTTTCTCCGGAGCTCCGTGGACGCCGATTATGATGTTTTTTACCGATGCCGACGGGCACTTCCACGGCACCGGAGCCGCCTCTTCAAACGTGTTTTACGATTTAAGAAACGATATCCGAGACGCGATAGGCGACATTTGTCCGTACATCGTCGGCACATACGGCACGCAGCATAGAAACGATGTTGTGGTTGATGATTTTTACGTTGTTTCTAAAGGCGGAGGCGGCTCGTGGTACTCATCGAACTTTCACGCGCGTGTCGGCTCCAACCGCGTTTTCGCGCGCTTTGTCGGCGGCGCGGGCGTTCAGGAAGAGATAATGCAAGGGTATACACGCGCGGTAAGCACTCTTGAACACATGTATCTAGTGCCGCTAATAGCCAATGGGATCGAAGCGTATCCGGTCGTTATTCGAGACAGTAACTCCACCGAGAACGACGCGCATCACACTACTAAAGGTATCCCGGTCGCTACCAATATCCAGCCTATTCGCGGAGGCCACCACGCAAGCCTAGAGGTGCCATGGCTGACAACGGGTTTGTTTGCTCAGTTCGAATCGGTGCCTGCGGAAAAAGCGGTTCACGTAGTGAGCTATTGGCTCGATGACCCGAACAAGCACGCTTACTATCAGCAAACAAGCGGCGGCAAACATATCGTATTACAGCGGCCTGAATACACGTCTTACGATCCGCTCAAGTTCTCGTTTACCGATACCAATCCGAGCGGGGAACAAGTACACACGATAAACCTGTTGGGCAAAATCCCGAGTAACGCGAAGACGGTGATGGTCTCTATTGAGGGCATGATCGGCTGCGGCTTGACCATCATGTACATCAATCGTCAGGGATGCACCGGACCGTCGCTCTGGATGTATCGCGAGAACCTCGACCCATCGGGGTCGGTCTATTTCAGTCGAGGACCGTTCGAGATTGCTCTAAACCACGATACGGCCAGCGACGCGACGCTCGCGTTCAACGTCATTATGAGCTCGATATCGTCGACCGGAGTAAACGTTGTCAACCTATACGTGAACGGCTGGTCTTTATAGGAGGCGGTTATGGCTACTGCAAGTATACTGATAAACGGGGACCCATGGGCTTATGAGGCGCAAATCGGCGATGAAGTCGACCTGAGCAACGATGACGACGGAGACGAGCAAACATATCTTTGGGAGCTTGCCGATATTCCCGATTATAGTGATGCAGAGCTCGATGACGAGACAGCGGCCTCAACGTCTTTCGTTCCCGATTGCGAGGGAACCTATCTTATCCGTCTTACCGTAGACGAGGGACTTGCTACCGAATCTATCGCCACCGCTGCGGTATATATTTACGACGTCAAAGATAACCTAGTTCGACTGCCGGCTGCGGGCGAAACGACGGAAGTAGATTCCGAAAAAAACGGAGGGTGGAAGTACGCGGTCAACTTTTTGCTCAAAAGACTTAATGACTTCAAGGCCAATCCGGGCAAGATGGTCGCGATGTGGGCCGACGCTAATAAGTGTACAACGTACCAAGCCGTTACGTTTATTGGTGCCTCGCTTCTGAAAGAAGGCTGGCCGGAAGAAGAGCTGATCGTATCGGTATTGCCGATGTTAGGCTCTTATCAATCTATAGAGTGGATGCCGATAGGTCTTGTAACAGGAGATGCGACGTATGAAGGATTCTCCGTATCGCCCGACACGCTATGCAGGGTGTTGACTTTCGGAATGGTGCCAACTTCGGTCTATCTGCCAGGGGCAAACGTCGGAGACCCGATCTTCATCGATGACTCGGGTTATATTTCTCTTTCTCCTGGCACTTACACCAGATGCGTTGGCCATGTAGTCGAACCGAGCGGCGATTACGCGTACGTCTTCTTTACCAACTACGCGTATTATATCGGCGGAGGCGGAGGAGGGAGTTAGACGATGTCAATCGCGTATGTCGTAGGCGTTGTCGAGGACGGCTCGGTACGAGGGCCACTGGTACCGATCAATCCCCGCCGAACTCTTCGGGGATATTGGGGCTCGGGAATGCTCGTGCGAATGGCAGTAGTCCGTCCTGGCGGAGATCCGGTCGATATCGAGCTGTCGCGCATGGTACTGACGGTGCGCCGGCGCTCGTGGGACCTCGATGACGAAGCCGAATACCGAAACGAGGTGGTTATAGGAGCAGACCCCGAGCTCGATATCGGCCGAGTGGATTTCCTGATACCCGGCACCCGAATGCGCAGCTTTGTTCCCGGCTGGTACGCGTACGACATATGGTGGATAGGACCACTCGGAGATGCCGAGTGCGTGCTTGGCACAAGCGCGTTTGTCGTTGAGCCATCGGTCGGGGTGTTTGACGATACCGATATCTCGGAAGCTTCTTACGTGACCGCCGATCAAATCCTAGTGCTGGCCCTGAACGTTCCAGTAGTTGCAGGAGCATCGAGACCTTGAGAAGAATAGAGCACGGCGCCATTAAGGCTTCCGATAGGTACCCAAGCGACCCCAAGGGCCGAGGGATTCATCCTATTGCGGGATTCAACGCCGTGCTCAACGAAGCGGCTCGGCTTGCTATCGCGCAGACCAGTGCCGACCGAAACCGAGTCGTGGAGCAAATCGGGGGCGATGTGCCGGGCCTGTATGCCGCCGATGGCTCGGGCGGATGGCTGTACCTCGGAGGGTTCGATATTATCGGCGCCTATAGCCTCGCGCAGCACGCCGAGCGGCACCGGGCGATGGGCGAGGACCCGATCCTAGTGGGACTATATTCGGCTACCGTCGATGTCGCCGTTCGAGATATGGTCTACATCAGCGGCTCGTACGCAGTCGACCGGGCGGATAACTCCGTGCCGGGTCGGGCGCCGATCATCGGCGCGGCTATCGCCAAACCCACCTCTACCTCGGCAATCGTTACCTACTTTGGCGTAATCGACGGATACTCGGGCCTGACTGCGGGTGCGGATATCTTTTTAGGAACAAACGGCGGTATAATCGAACCACCGCTTCCCACTACACTCGGTCTTGTAATGCAAAAGGTAGGACAAGCTTTGAGCGATACGGCGCTACTTCTTGACCCCGAACAGCCGATAGCTTTATAAAGGGAGTATACCCATGGGCACGATGAAGGCGAAAAAGCCTAAGAAAACCAAAAAGAACAAGCCGAGAAAAGTCACCATATCGGACAAGACGCAAGGCTCAACCATCGATGTAAAGCTGTATGCGCTCAACCAAGCGGTGGCAGAGCCGTTTATGCGAGACGGACAGTTCTCGTTTCGAGTGGCTTTTGACAAAACTAACCTTACCGGCCCTCTAGTGGTTTACGGCAAAAATAAGTGTCCCGTCATTAGCATGGCGCCCGATGACGTTTTGCAGTGCGAAAACGAGACCGCGCAGCGCATGATCGAAAACTTCATCGCCCCCAACAATACACTCAGAAACGGCGTAGCGCGCACGGGCGGCAAGATGTTTGCCGATGTAACGGGCACCGAGAATCAATACGATATCGATTTGGACGCGATTTTTGACGCGGTTCCATAAAGGAGTCTGGCAATGGCATTAGCTCTAAAACTTGATTCGAGTACTGGATTTTTAGCACAACTGGCGGTTGGCGATTCGCTCGACATAGACGTTATCAGCCAGCGCACCGCTGGCACCGATATGACCATCGGCGCCAACCTCGGAGCGAGCGACGAGCTGCAACTCGGCAAACTCGGCGAAATGGTCCGGGTCATGGGCGACCTGACCGTTGATGGATCTGAAACCGTCTCTACCGACGAGACGGTTACCGGAGTTTTCACCGCCAACGGAGACGTGAACCTCGGTAGCGGCGACGGGGACGACGTCCATATCGGAGGCGGAGTCTTAGACGTCGTCACTCTCAAGGCCGACCTTATCGTCGGACAGACGGCCACGGGAGTTGGCGATTCGTTTTCGGGCACAGCTCCCGCAATGACGCTGACCGACTCGTCAGGCGCATTCGACGCGAGCTTCGTTGGCAAATCCATCACTATCGCGGGAGCGACCACGGGCGGCAATAACGGGACGTTCACAATCCTGACCGTTCCTGGGCCGACTTCGGTTACCTATTCCAACGGCTCGGGAGCAGCGGAAGCGTTTACCGGTACGTGGAGCGTTGCCGGGGTCGGCAAGGTCTCAATCGGCTCCTCGGTCACCGACTACTTACAAGCGTTGTGGCTGCAAGCGGTCAACGACAACTCGCCTAACTCCGATGCGTATCGCCTCAACGCTTCAGGTACGCAAGCGGGCGCGTACGCGATTGGTATCGATGCCACTCTCTTGACTCATGTAAGCAGCACTTCGACCGACTTGATGACCGCGCTTGACGAACTCGATCAAGCTATTAGCAGCGCTACCGGTACGCTGCAAAGCTCCTACGAAGCGGGCAATACCATCGCCGTGACCGCTGGCCAAGGGATAATCGATTTCTCAAACGACACGTCGGGCGATACCACCACGGTCTTGGAAGTAAGCAAAACCCCCGCGCAAGCCACCGGTACCGGTGACTCGTTTAGCGGCACGGCTCCAAGCATGACCCTGACGGACTCGGGAGCGACGTTCCTGACGGGCATGATCGGTCAGACGGTAGTTATCACAGGCTCCACTACGCCCGCTAACGACGGGCCATTCACCATTACCGGAGTGCCGACGCCCACCTCTATCACGTATCAGAACGCGATCGGCGTGGCGGAGGCGTTCACCGGCACCTGGACGATCCCCAAGACCGATGGTTTGACGCTCAAAGTCTCTACCGGCGCCAATGTGGTAGGCGACGCGGTCACGATCGAAAACGGCGGTACGGGTAATGCTTTGAAAGTGGTAGACGGCTCTACCACCGTTCTCCTAGTGGATGGTTCTGGTAAGGCGGAAGTTACCCCGACCACTAATCAGAACGCGGTGATTACAACCGCAGGCTCGGGTGTTGTAGATATCAACTCCGGGGCCGCAATCACTATTGACGCCGCGGGCAACTCCCACTTCACCGTCGCAGCCGCCGACCTGACGCTTTCGACCACCAGCTCGGGCAATGTAGTAGTCACCGCCGCAGGAGTATTGAACGCGGACGCGGCCTCGGTGGAAATCGATGCTACGGGCACTATTGGTATCGAAAGCAGCGGTGGCGCCATTAGCATCGGCGCCGATGCAGTAGCGCAAAACGTCAATATCGGTACCGGGGCCGCGGCTCGAACGATTACCGTTGGTAACGCGAGTTCGACCGAGGTCGAGGTAAACGCCGCCCTTGTCGATATCAACGCGGGAGCAAGCGGCATTACGATTGACGCCGCAGGCGCCTCTCACTTCAATACCTCCTCGGGCAATCTGAGCTTTGACGCTGCGGCCGCCGAGCTCGTGTTCGACGACGTTGGCAATAGCGGCATTACGCTCTCTCAGAGTTCGGACCGCACTCTTTCGGAGACGGCCGCCGGCGAGGTGTTCGAGGGAGTTACCTCTATCATCGGTGCTCTCAACGCCTTGGCCGATGTGCAAGTGCTCGGCCCGTACCAAGCGCTACCGATTGAAAACGGCATTACGGTGGCGGCAGGCGATTGCGCCGCGCAGTCTACTACCACGGGACGCGTGACTCTTTGGGACGGCAACGAATCGGCCAACCCGCGCTTTATCGGTATATTCGTCACGGGCGGTACCGGCAACCCCGGCGGCACGGTGCTTGCCAAGGTAGCGCTACCTGGCGCGCTTGTGACCGACTCGGGAGCTTCGTGGACCGCAGGAGCGGCCCTGTTTGGCCCCGAGGGGACGGGCAAACCAGTGGCTCTGGCCTCCGCTCCTAACGACGCGGCAGACGCGTTCAAGCGCTTAGGGTTTGCGCATACCGCTACTTCGATGTTTCTCGATCCAGGACCGACCGTTATTCTGAGCTAACAAATGGCTATAAAGAGTAAACCAAAAACGCCGGCGGTGAGTAAAAAGCCGTCGGTAAAAAAGCCCTCCCCCGGTGCCGCGGTGTCGGTATCGCAAATCATCCCGGTCAACAAACCCGCCGATGTTGCGTTACCCAAACCGCCCCCGCTGCCTATCCCAATCGAAAAGGCGGTACTATCGCCCGAGCTTTTAGCCACGGTAAAGACCGAGCCGCCGACGGCCAAGGCGGTCCCGCTTGTAGACGAGCGGGAAAAGGCGCGTGAGGAAAGGCGGCTCAAAAAGCAAGCCGAAATGGACGCCTTGCGGCAACGCCGCGAGGCCGCTAACGCGGGAGTGCCCGCAGACTCTCTGCCTCCAATACACGCGCCCGTAACAGCGTTGCCAAGACCGGTGCCGCGCCTTGTGCCGCCTCCGTCGCCAATAGCGGCCAATGACAAGGGTGAGGTCAGAGCGACCATCCCCGAGGCGCTCAAGTACAAGCTGCTTTATTGCGAGAGTGCGCACCGCACGGTGGCCGCTCCGTTAGTAGCTGCTCTAACGGCGGCGGCTAAAGCCAAGCTATCAGCGGATATCGCGCTGGCGATAAAGACGGACCCGAGCTGCAAGGCCGCCGCTGATAAAATGCAGGTTTGCGTCAACGAGATACTGGACGCTTTGCAGCCGAGTTTACCTCCTGGATACGCGGTAAAGTTTTTGAAAACCGAAGAGGGATTTGCGATTTGTAACTTCGATCCCGAGAGCGCGGGAAAGAGGGTTCAAGTTGCCTAATGGCTATAGCGCTGATACTCGGCTCCGACGGCTTCTTGGCTCAAGTGGCCAGTGGAGAAGCGCTACAAGCCGACTCGTTTGAGCGCAAATCAGCCTCGGGAAATCTTGCGGTAGGTGCGCTTCTTAGCACCGAGGAGCTACAGCTCGGCTCGGCCACGGCACTGGTACATGCGCTCGGAGACGCCGAGGTCGATGGCTATATCGAAATCATCGATACCACGGCTCCGGGAAACGCGGGTGCGGGCCGGGGCCGAATCTATAAAAAAACCAGCGACGATGGGCTTTTTTGGATTCCAGATGCGGGAGGGGCCGAGGTCGATCTGACCGATAAAGTCTCCGCCGACAACCATCGGCTTCTTGATACGCTCACGCACGAGCTCGATGAGAGCTATTACGAGGAATACACGTACTCGGGCGGCTATGTTTCCAATGCCACCGTGTGGACCAGCGCTGGCAAGACCTTGAAAATACGCGAGTACGACTACACGTACGGCTCGGGCAAGATGACCGGGTCGGTTGAAAAACAGTACGACGGCTCGGGCACTCTGGTTGAGACGCTAACCAAAACGTACGCGTGGACCGGCAGCAGGCTAACTAGTGTAACTTGTGTTAGGAGTTGATATGGAAGCCTTTATCGTAATCGACGAATCAACACCACGGGTTATTGCCGGAACGTATCAGTTCGACCGCGACATAGGCGGTACGTTGATAATACCGAGCGGTTCTTCGTTCCCGAGCGAAGCGCAGGCGCAAGAACTGTTCTGGCGGAAGGACGAGCATAAACTCTATCGGCGAAACGATGGGAACACAGCGTGGGACCCCGTGCTTGCCGACCTTCCGACCGTGCCGATATTAGTTCAAGAGTATCACAAGATAACCGCTGGTGAGGACGCGGCGGGATTTTTTACATTGGCGGGCGCTCCTATAGATTCGGGTATGGTGCTATTGGTGATGCACAAAGGTCCGATGCAAGTCAACAAGGTGCTGGTTGGTTCGACGGGAGCTACGCCAGACTACGAAATACAAAACGGTAACGAGGTCCATATAAACGGCAACGGCGGAGCTACCGGACTTACTGGGGATATAAAGACGAATAAAGTGGTGCAGGTAACCTATACGATGGTGGCGGTATGACAAAGACTAGTCGTGATAATATTGAAGAATCGGCGGCCGACTCTACGATTGTCGATCTTGCGGACGATTACGCGTGGACCGGAGAACACGACTTTTCCGATGGCACCGTCGAGGTAGCAGCTCCTACCGCAGACGGCAATCCGACTACCTACGCGATGTGGCTGGCTAAGAAAAACAAAGACCCCGCCTTTGTGCGCGCTCAGGGCAATCTCGATCTGTCGGCTCCAGGAGCTACTATCGATAGCCAAACCATGAGCACCGATTTGCGGGTAATATGCGACCAGCAGACGGCAACCTCTCAGGACGGCGTCTATCTTTGGAAGGGCGCGAGCACTCCGATGGTTCGGGCGGCAGATTTCGCCGCCGGGATGGCCGTCTCGGGCGCTACCATAGGAGTGCAAACCGGTACCGACGCTGGGGTACGGTTCGTGTTTTCTAACGCTCCGGGAAGCGATGTAGTTGGTACCGACGACCTTGAGTTGCGTATGACCTCTGGCGAGCCGGAACTCCTTTCCAACGTTATGTCGACTGGCCTATTAAAGGGCGGAGTGATCACCAAGCACGGCGCCGATCCTACTACCACGGTAGATATCTCCGCGGGCGTCGGGTATATAGTGAATAACTATACTGACCCGGAAAACCCCGTGCGTACCCGCGTTCAGTGGGACACCAAAACCAGCGTCTCGCTTACTTACCTCGGCTCCTCCACTATCTCGTATCTCGCTATCGACGCGGACGGCGATGTTATCGAGTTCGCCTCTAGGCCTAGTGCTGTCGATTGGCGCGACTACATCATGCTCGGAGGCGTTGGCCACGAGAATCATTCTTATCTCACCAACGTCTCTCCGGTGACCAATATCGCGTACGACGTGCAGCAGCAGACGTTGGAGTTTTTAGAGTGGTTCGGCGATTTCAAGATTTCGGGCAACGTTATGGGGCCATATGGCACCGATCTGAGAGTCAAGCGAACTGCGGGCTCCGCGTTCAAGCGCGACGGCAACTACTACAACAGCGCCAAGGACCTCAGTACGATCGCTAACGCGATAGGCAATCCGCAGCTTTTGGTAGGAGCATATAGGAATACAAGCGACGTTTTTGTTCCCACTTCCTACGGGTATAACCTCGACCCGAACAATTACGACCCCGGTAGCAATGCGGGACTGGTCAGCGTTCCGTCGGGCAAGTGGACAAATCAGTATTTTTTCAAATACGCCTCGGTTGATTTGATCGTTGTAGTCCAATATGGACAGACGTATTACGACGACAAGGCTACCGCCCTCGCTCACCTACAGGACGGTTTCACGTTCGACCCCGATCTTACTACGTGTATATTCCTCGGTTACGTCACGATTCAGCAGGGAACTACCGACGACAGTAATACCGCGTACGCGGTGTTTACGCCGTCGGGCAAATTCGGCCTTGCCACGATGATAAGCGGCGCGGGCGGTGGCGAGGTAAACACAGCGAGCAATGTTGGCACTAGCGGTGTTGGCGTCTTCGTGCAGAAGTCGGGCGTGGATTTGCAGTTCAAGAACGTCAAGGCCGCCTCCACCAAGGTCTCGGTTACCGACAACGCTACGCCCCACACGATAGACGTGGACGTGGTTCCGGGCAATATCAGTCACGCCGATCTCGCTAGTGCGAGCATAGGCACCAACAGTCACGCCACGATCGATAGCCATATCGCCAGCGTGGCCAATCCGCACTCGGTTACTAAAACTCAAGTCAGCCTTGGCAACGTCTCGGACGCCCTACAGCTATTAGACTCCAACTGGCCAGCGGCGTCGGTCGATAGCGAGATAATGCTTTTCAGTGGCACCTCGGGCAAGGCTGCCAAGCGCGCTACCGGCTCGGGACTTGTCAAGGTCACCTCCGGGGTTATGGGCATAGGAGCGGCTGGCACCGACTACGAGGAAGTAATAGCGGCGGGCGCGTCCCCGCAGTTTTTCGGGTGGGATAAAACGTGGCGCGTACCTGCATGGCCGACTGGGTATATTGCGCGACTAGGCTTATCGAGGAACGGCACCAATCCCAACTATCAGATCGATATAGCGGTTGGGTGCGCGAGGAGCGATGACGACACGACGAATTTACAACCCACCGCTACGATAACGATAAGCCTTACCGCTTCGGGTGCAAACGGGCTTGATACCGGCTCGGAGGCGTCGGCAACTTGGTACTATATCTGGCTGATTTACAATCCGAGCACCGTCACGTACGCGGGTTTGTTTAGTCTCAGTTCCAGCTCTCCGACGTTGCCAAGCGGATACACCAAGAAAAAACGGCTTGGAGTATGGCGCAATAACGGTTCGGGCAACCTTATGGCGGCGGTACAAGAAATCGCGGCCGGCACCTTGCGCAAGTATAAATACTCGGGGGAGGCGCAAAGCACCGTAAACGTCCTCAACGGAGGCACCGCAACCTCTTTTACCGATGTCAACTGCGCCTCGTTTATCCCGCCGACTTCGACACTAGGATGCTTTTTGATTCAGCATTGGTCGGGTAGATCCTACACTTCATATGTAAAGATACGTCCTAACGGCGCGACAGTAGATCCTGGCACTTGGGTTCAGTATGGCGGCAGTAATGCGGAGAACGCGCTAGGTGGACCGTTCAGAGATACCGCCAGCTCGGTCATGGACGTACCTACGGATGGATCGCAAATCATTGAGTACGCGAACAGTGCTACTACTGAAAGCTGCTCGATCTGGGCTGTTGGTTTTACAGAGTTTATTTAGGAGGATTAGATGGCATATAACGCATTGACGGATAACGCTACGGGCGCGGTGCTTCGGTACGGATACTCGGAGTTCACGGGAGATCCCGATTACGACGCGGGCACGATGACGCAAGTCGCGCTCAACGACGGAGCTCAGCCGGTAACGGATTTACCGCTTTACTATCAGAAGATAGTGGCGGGAAACTTTGTCGAGATGAGCGCGGCGGAAAAAAGCGCCGTGCAGGACGCAGGTCTTGCCCCAGAAGACAAAACCACGGGCATGATTATAGGCACCGATTCTCTTTTCAAAGTTGGTACCGACAACTACGACGCTTGGTACTCGTCGCCGAGCACGGGTGCGAACCTGACCACTGGCGCTATCGCGGCAAACACTCTATACGCTATGCCGCTGATATTGCCGATAGCTCTGCGCATCGACCGAATCGCGATAAACGTTACCACCGCCGGGACGGGAAGCGCGCGACTCGGTATATACAAGGACAAGCTCGGATACCCGAAGAAGCTCAAGTACGACGCCGGCGAAGTGGATATCTCAACGACGGGAGCCAAGAAAATCACCGGCAATCAGAAACTCGATCCGGGCTTTTATTGGATGGTCGTCGTCAGTAATGGCACTCCTACGATTCGCTGCTTTACCAAAGACGGGCTTCAAAACCTACTCGGCTGGTCGAGCACCTTGCCGAACAACCCCAACTACGGACTGAGCGTAGCTTTTACTTACGCGGCGCTACCGGACCAGTTTCCCGCGTCGCCGTCGTTTATCAATGCGGTACCGATCCCAACCATTTGGGTTAGGGCCGACAAGCTGATTTAGTGTAAACTATCGGTAAAAGGAGAGACGATCATGAACCTATTGGCGAAAGTAAGAGACGTTTTGCAGTTTGGCTCGGGAGGCCCTCGGCTTGGGAGAAACTACCTGAGCACCGAGGGCTTAGACGCGCTCAACAAGGCCGGAGACGGCTTTGTGGCGATGCGTGGCGCCTCTCCTGATACCGATGACGGTTTTGTCACCAAGCGCTACCTCGAAGTGCGCGCCGGCGCGGTGGTTACGGGCCAGATCAATGGCGGCTCGGTCGCCGCCGTTGTCAATGGCGCTATCTACATCTGTACCACCGCCGGCGGGGTCTACGTTCTGAAGACCTTGTACCGCGGGGAAAGCGGCGCGTGGGTAGCCTACACGCCCTTTGACGGGCAGAGCATCAAGGTCACAACCGCTCTATCGGGCGGTACCAACACCTACTCCGCGGACCACGTGTACCTTTGGGACGCCACGACAAGCGCGTGGCTTGACCAGGGTTCCAGTGCGGACCTAACCACGCACGCGGGCCTCACCGCTGCGCACGGGGCCACGGGAGCCGTTGTAGGCACTACCAATAGCCAATCGCTCGGGGCAAAGACCTTAGACAACACCTGTACCGTCAACATCAAGGATACGAGCCTTACGGTACAGGCCGCGGGCGAGGCGACAAGCCGCGCTCAGCTTTTGGTTTCGGGAGTTACCGCGGGTCAGACACGAATCCTCACGGTGCAGGACAAAGACATCACCGTTGCCGACGAAGCCAAAAAGCTCGAAGTCCGCACCGTTGCTATCACGTTTTCCAACACGGGAGCCAATAACGTGGGGGCCGTAGTGCCAGCGGGCGCCAAGGTTTTGGCGGTCCTCGTAAAGGTCACCGAGCTATTCAACGGCACGAGCCCCACGCTTTCGGTTGGCAAAGCGGGCGCGGTCGATGAGCTTCAGGCTACGACCGATAACGATCTGACCAAGACGGGCATGAACCCCGTGTGGGCGCTTTTGACCTACGCGAGCGCTACTCAGCTTATCGCAACTCTATCGGTTACTGGCAGTCCGAGCACGGGAGCTTGCGAAATCGCGATAATCTTCGCGCGAGCGTAAAACCGCTTGGAAGAAGTACTAAGAGCGCTCGGGCCGTACACCACGCCTCTCAATGTGATTTTGCTATTCGGTATGGCGTGGCTCGCGCGAGACCGGTCTAAAATCTGGGCCGCGCTCGAAACGGCTCAGCGCGAGCTTATTGCGGAAAAAGAAAAGCGCTCCGATATGCTCGACAGAAACTATCAAGAGTTTTTGGAGCGCGGCGAAGTCATGGTACAAACTCTGACCGATTTCAACCGATGCGCCAACGAGGTGCTTTTGAGGGCAAAGCCGCCGAGAAAAGAGCGCAAAACCATCGACGACAGATAGCCAATGAAGGAGTCAATCAAAAGCATTTTTCGGTTCGACCCCGAACTCGCTAAGCTGCTTCACAAGGTGCAGAAAAAGCTCGAAGAAAGCGAACGGCGAGAACAGGAGGCTTTTGAACTGATGCGAGAAAAGCGACTGTCAGTAGACCCGAGGCCCGCGTCCAAAAGGCCGTCCGGCGGGCCAAATAAGTAAGTGGTCTTATAACCCCGGCCTTTGCGAGGTTTGACAGATGATGATCTCAACCGATAGCTGGTTTGTCGCGGGCGACAAAGACCCGCCACTGATTCACATACCGTCGGTGCGGACGTGCTTTATCGTGCAGCCGCCAAATGGGTTGTGCTGGCATGCAACGATATCCGATACACCGCCTCGGGGCGATGAAGAGCTGGCGCACTGGATCGAGAAGATGCCCGTTGAGGGTGAACTACCCCGGAGCTGGCATTTGCTGATCACGCGCGAGGGTCGCGGTATTCAATCGATCCCGACTAACAAGGGCGCGTGGCATATTGGCAAGAAATGGAAGGCCATCGCTTACGGGTGCGGGGATAAGCCGGTAAATCTCAACATGCACCTATTGGGCGTAGAGCTTGAAAACGTCGGTGAGGTCAAGGAAAAGCCCGCAGGGTCGCGACTTTTTTACCGCTGGCCATACGCGCAAAAACAGTCTCTTCTAATCGAGCCGATAAAAGTGGTGGAGGTCGGCGGCAAGTGGTACGAGAGCTTTACTGCCGAACAACAAGAGTTTGCCAAGATGATAGTTGCAGCGTGCCGCCTCAAGTGGGGTTGGGAGCGAAAGAAATTCGAGCACGGCCACTTCATGTATAATCCCAACAAGACCGATCCAAGCCCGGTTTGGATGAAGTACTGTTTGCCGAAAATCCTTGATGACGTTTACCGAAAGGAAAGCGAGCCATGAACAAAGTTGACACTACCAATATGCTCTATCAGATAATGGTCTATCTTTCGCCGGTAATTATGGCGCTTATCGCGTGGCTATCGACCGAGTCGGCGAGGCTGATTCGTTCGAAAATAAAAGACCAAGACGTGCAAACCGCCTTGCTTCATGTCGATGAGCTGATTACTACAGCGGTAACAAATACCGCGCAGACCTTTGTGGACAATATCCGAGCCAACACAAAGGACGGCAAGATCCCCATCGAAGCGCAACAGGATGCCAAGAGACAGACTCTTATCGCGGTGCAAACTTATATTGGACAAAACGCGGGCACTCTTGCCAAGCTTCTCGGCTTTGCAGACCAGAAGACGTTAGAGCAGTTTCTCTTGGCGAAAATCGAAAGATGTGTACATTCGCTAAAGCCGGAGAATTCTTGACGGGTTTTGAGTACGACGATTTAGAAACCACGCCCGTTTGCTGTACCCATTCGAAGGTAGTTTATAATCCCGTCGACCACGTTGACGGAAAAATAAAAATCGATCGCTGGACGTGTAGCAAATGCGGGCTTGTGTTTGCCCCGCGGGTCTATAATCCGCCTTGGTATAAACAGTTGTGGCTATTTATTTTGTTTAAGTGCTCTGGTATATTTCGATCATGAAAACACGCAATCGCCTGTCCATTATATTTCTCGTTACGGCACTGACTCTAAGCGGCTGCGCCGCGATTCCGCTCATCGTCAAGATAGCGGACGCGATTATGCAAAACACTATCGTCATTGACGAGATACAGAATTTCGTTGACATGTGGTTTGCACAACGGCCTGATGCCAACGGGCAGAGAATCGCAAACGATGTGATTCAATCCACTCGGTTGGCTTTGGAAGGTCTAATACAAATCGCTCGCGGGGCCAAAGACGTCAGCGACAAGGACTATGTCGCCGCACTTGATAAGTTCGAAAAGGCGTGGGCCGATATGCTGCAAATCCTCGATAAGTACGGGGTCAAAGAGCAGAGCAAAGGGCTTTACAGCGCGCGAGCGGGCGGCCATCTCCTTGTCGCAAAGCCGAACTTCCCGAGGGCGCGGTGAAAAACCGCTTAGGCTGGAAGCCGTCGCCGCCCAAAGAGCCGGGGCAAAAGCCCGACTGGTCCGCAACGCGGATTCTAAAAGCGGTTGAGCCGCCCAAGGCTGCCTCCGCTAAAGACTTGATACTCAACATTCTGGACCAAGGCAATTTACCGACGTGCGTGCTGAACGCGGTAATGCAGAACATTCGCGCTTGCCACGTCGAGCAAGGCATAGTCAATCCCGTGCTCGGCTCTCGCCTGTTTGGCTATAAGCTCGCCATGGCCTCGCAAGGCAACCCCGTCGAGCCCGAGGGCACCGATTACAGAACGGTGTTTGAAGCGCTTGCCAAGCTCGGCTTTCCGGCCGAAAGCGCGTGGCCGTACCGTACGGGCAGCGATGACAAAGACCGGCCCTACTGGTCGTTGATGCCCGATACGATGGCGTTTGTCCTCGCCAATAAGCAGAAAACGGCGCTCACCTATCACCGCATACTCGGTAGCGGCCCCGAGCGAAAGCTCGGTATCCAGCAAGCTATCAGCCAAAGGCCAAGGCACCTTGTGCTTTTCGGCGCTCAGGTGAGCAATCAGTTTTGCTATAACGAGTACAAAGGAAAGCTCGTACCTCTGCCCTCGTGGGGCGACATCGCCGGAGGCCACGCTCTTATTGCAGCGGGCTACGATGAGGACGGAGTGGACGTGCCGAACTCTTGGGCTGACGATTGGGGCGATGACGGTTGGTGCCGATTCTCTTGGGAGTACCTACTATCGGAGTTTTGCGACGACTTTTGGATCGTCGAGCACGCGGCGTATTTCGCAAAGGCGGCTTAAGCCATGCGCGTATTTATCGCCAGCGTATTTATCTTCTTAGCCTGTAGCAGCAATGGTAACCCGACGGCCATCAAGGTTACCGAACTCGCTCCCAAGCCAGCGACACGGGTTGTAGAGCCGTCCTCGGTCGTGGTAATCAGTGCTCCTTCTGTTACCACGGCCGAGGCGGCAAAGGCGGTTACGTGCGCTCAGGCGTGCGCTAACATGGCCAAGCTCAAGCACCCGGCGGCCACCAAGCATCCCAAGGGCGTCACGTGCGAAAGCGTTTGCAAAGACGTGCAGGCGAGCAAACTTATCAAGTGGAACCTCAAGTGTCGCGCTGGGGCAAAAACCAAAAAGGCGGTCGACCAATGCGAAAGGTAACCCCCATGCCAATGGCGCCGATACTTGTATTGATAATCCTCGGCTGTAGCAACGGCTGCGGTCCCGCTCCTACTCCTGTACCGCCGCACGAGCCGGTACCGGTTGAGGCTACTTGCAAGAGCGTATGCGCGCACGGCGACGAGCTGGGGTGCGATTGGGCGGCAACGCAGGCCAACTGCTCCGAGGTTTGCAACAACGTGCAGGCAAGCGGAATACTTCGGTGGGATCTCGATTGCCGAATCAAGGCCGAGACGTGCGCGGCGGTGGACGAGTGCGAGCGGTAGAGCTGGCAACTGTCCAATATTTTAGGGTAGTTCGCAACGGCACTTCGACACAGCTCTCGGGGACGGGCAAGCGTAAGGCGGCTTGACGCCTATACGTTGCGGGTATAACGTAAGTTTGTGAACGATGCTCTAAGGTTCATTGACGTTCGACAAGGCTTTCAATGGGACGAGGGCAATTTGTACAAGAACTGGAAATCGCATCGAGTCTCGGTTGAAGAGGCGGAGCAGGTTTTTCACAACGAGCCAATCGATTTTTTTGAAGACCTCAATCATTCCTCCGTTGAGCCGCGTTATGGCGTTTACGGAAAGACGGATGAAGGACGGTGTCTGTTTATAGTTTTTACCATTCGAGCGAAACTTGTACGGGTTATCTCAGCGCGAGACCAGAACCGAGAAGAAAGTAAAGTGTATGAACAAAAGAGAAAGTAAAAAGATAAAGCCAATCCCGGTTTTTGAAAACGAGGATCAGGAGCGCGAGTTCTGGGCTGGCCATAGCGCCGTTGATTACTTCGATATGAAAAAAATAACGAGGGTATGGGGCGGTTTTCCGAATCTAAAGCGCTCTGCCAGTAAGGTTCGCGAGAGGATGGTAAAAGCGGGTTAGGTTTTCTTTTTGCGCCGCCTTATAGCCGCCTCTTACTCTATGTGTCGTTACGGGGAAACGGGGGCGAAGTTTATCACCACCACCTTCGGGTTGTCGGTGGACTTCCATCCCTGTTGGTTATTTAGCGTATCCCAAACGGCAAAGTAGCGCTCTCGGGTCGCGGGCTCTACCGCACAGGCGTAAGCGCCAGCGTCGTTGATGTCTTGAAGCTGCTCGATCCTCACTGCCACGACGCGCACCTTACCGACAACGGGGCCGGTGGAATAAGCTTTTATTCCCACCTTCTCGCCGACCATCCAGTACTTCTGTCCCGACTTGCCGCAGATGGCGGCTCGGGTGGAGTTGTCGGGCATCTTGATCTGTTCAAGAGACCAATCGGCGTTGCAGCATTGACGTATCTCGGTCTTTCTGCCCGTCAAAGCGTACTGTACAGCCTTGTCGGAAGATTCGATTGTGAGTGCTAATCCCATGGTAGCGGTCTCCTTTTACGTCGGCTCAAAGCGTATCACACCCGCGCGGCGGTTGTCTTGTAACCTCCTCTTGGTATTGCTCTCGGTCATAAGGGAAAAGCTTTTCGCAAGCTCGTGCAAGTATCTGGGTCATCGTATAGAGAGCCCTTCTTGGCTCTTCGAAAACGTTACTTGCATCGCAGATAAACTTTTCGCCCAATGAAGAAGTGCCACGGTAGTAGTCGAGATCGCGCAAAGCAAACTTCGATTCTAAAGCCTTGTAAGCTCTGTCGCGGTCTTTATCCATGGCTGTGGGCTGAAACCTCGCGCCGACTCTAATAGTGAAATCTCGGTCGTTATCGGTGGTTATCTCTATCGAGAAGGTTCGCATTTTATTAACCTTTAGAGGCCTTTTCGGCTGCCATTGGTTTTGAAAAGCTTTTCGGCCGCGTCTCTTAGAATAGTGCTCATTTCGTAAAGCGGCATTTTCAACTCGCCGGTAGCGAGGGCGGCTTCTTTGATAAAGTCTTCGCCCATCACTTCGGGCTTGGAGATTGTTCCGATTTCTACGATGCTAAACTCTCGGTCGAAGTAGCGCGCGGTGATATCGGCGTTTACGCCAGGGGGCGGTTCTGGCGATGCTTCAAACCGAGCTATCACGCGAACTCGGCCGTTGTTATAGTTCATGACTTCAAGAATCAAAGAGCGCATCGGTCTACCTCGCCAGTGTTTCACGTATTCGGTTTTTGAACGCGTCTTGCCCGAGTTCATCGAGACATCGATAGACATCGGCCAATAGCTCGCGGTACTCCTGAAGCCGCTCGGGGTCGGTCCGGGCGTGCTGTTGAGGCCGAGACTCGGCGGTGAGCGTCCAGGAGACATCATGGATAGAGAGCTCTTTTGCTCTGAAGGTCGATTCCATAATGAACCTTACGTGCTCGATTTTAAACGCCTTACACGAGTGAACGACAAACTCGGCGCGTCCGAGCTCGGGCCAGGTATGGATCATCGCCCCCGAGGTCGACCAAACGGCGGTACCGGTGACTCCGCCCGAATCAGCCTCGGGGTCGGCCGGCGTTTTGGTGTCGGCTACAACTCGTATCAGGTGCGGGCCGTTGATGAGCTTCATTTTCGTGCGCTCGGTAATCTCGGTCAACGCGCGCTCGACGTGCTTTTCGCTGTTGAGCAGATCCCTATCGCCTTGGAGCGTACCGATAACGAGCTTGCCGGTCAGTGGGTTCATGATAGCAGGGGCCTTCTTTCGTCAAAGTATTGTCCGATTCGTTTAAGCTCGATCGTTAGTCTGTAGATTGCGGCAAAAGGCCTTTCGTTGGAAACTTCCTTGATTGATTTCCATTCGTCTTCGACTTCCTTGCCAACGTTGATTTGCACATAGTACTTGCCGTCGATTTTCACGATACGCCGAAGAGGGCGATTCTCATCGAATAGCCATTGAACAATGACAGTCTCTTTCATGGATTTATCGTTTCACGTGAAACGCGGCGAGAGCGTCCCCATGCCTTGTTTCCATGAGTTTCAAGTACTCCCGGCTAAGTCTGGAAAACTCGACCTCCGCTTCGATAAGGCGCGCCGGGTCTTTATCGAGTAAATGACGATACACGTCACGTAGTATCACGCCGCGAGCGCGCTTGTTGCGCGCAATCTCTTGGTCAACGGAGGCTTTCATTCAGTGGTCTCTCTAAGAGCAACCGCCGACAGAAGCGATTGCGCCAGCACAAATGCTTGGCGCGGCGAAAGCCGAATCGAAGCAAGTTCGGTGGGCCTGATAGTTGTGCTATCGGGCTCTATATCGATATCGAGACGAAGGCCAGCGCCGTCGGGGCCGTTGTCTCTAACGGCCAGCAAGACAGACGCTTTTCGGTTATTCAAGCACCACTCGTCGGTATCCATTAGCAGGCCGAGAGCGGTGTCGAGAAACCAGCCCTCGACCCAAGCTTTGCGATCGGATAGCTTTTGATGAGAATCTGCTTCATTGACATGTACGTGCGCCATCGTACGGATTTGCGCGATATCAAAATCGTAGTACGGATCGCCGGCAACGATTTCTTCGTGTGATTGCTTCATGTTCGCTAAACCCCCAGCATCGCTAGAACGCGATTTTTTACATACGTTAGTCTTGTACGGATATACGTGAGTAAAAAGTGCCGCTGCACTATCAGCGGGACAAACTCCATACCGCACCCAAGGCAGTACCAGCGCTCGGCTCGGATGTAGCCGTCTTCACCGAATTTCTCAACGGTGATTTTGGTGTGTGCGCACGCCGCTGCGTAGCCGGTCGGGTCGTGACGAGCTGAGTTCATCTCGGTCATGTCGCACGTCTCATGGAGTAAAAGTAGTTAGCGGTTTTTCCGCAATCGACGCGGCGAAGGCGAGAGGAGGGATTGTCCATAGGACCGCCCCAATAGCTCGCCCGTCCCCGGCACGGGTCTTTGATATCGCCGTCGATCACGCTCTGGGCTCGTTGCAGCACCGTGAGCCACATGGGGCGGTACTTTTCCCACGGCAGTTTTCGGGGCCACTTGTTGGGCTCATTGCCCTCGGCGTCGAGGTTGTAGATCCATTCGAGACGCGGCGAGCGGCGGTAAAAGCCGCGATACTGGCGCTTGAAGCCCGAGCAATAGGCTCGAATCATGTCGGTCAGAGTTGCATCGGGGTTGTGTCTCTTGACGATTTTGTGCTTTCTCAAAAGCACGTAACCGAGTGCGGCGTGGTCTTTTTCCTGTTTGAAATCGGCCTCGGCGACCATCGCTTTGGCGAGCCATACGGCGTCTTCGGTTGGGGCCTCGGCCGCTACTTTAGGCGCTACCGATGCGGTCAAGAATAGGAATAGTAACTTAGTCTTCATTGGCTATCCTCAGTAAACGTACGACGGGACAATAATCAGGCTTGCCGCGCTCCGGTAGTGGGCAACGGCAAGCCAGGTTTTTTCCTCGAAACGCGAGTTTTACGTCAGATACATTTATATCGGGAATTAGACCCGCACGCAATGCCATCTCGAAATCATCGGCGGCAAAAGCGCGAGGATTCTTTACCCCCTCGAAATTCAAAAGCACCGCCGGGTAGCGGTGCGGGTAGTTGTACTTTGCCAAAGTATCGACCCGAACGACCTCAAGTCCGTTAGGCGAGGGAGGCACGATATCGTTTACAACGCGTAGTCTTACGGGAGTTGCATTACACATTGTATTGCTCAACGCTTACGATTACGCCTTCGAGTCGGCTTTTGGTAATCGCCACGCTCATCACACGCGGCAGTACCGTTTTGTCGTTTTCCCAAATAACGCCCTGAAGTCCGTCTTGGATAGACTTGATAACATTGTCTTGGTCCGGGTGGCGTTTGGACGGATACACGATATCGAGGTTCATTACAAACCAGTAATCGATACCCTTGAGCCCAACGATCTTTAGCCACATCAGCCGCCGCCTGAGCTCCTCGCGGCAGTAGAACGCGACTTTGGATTCATACGTGTGAGTCTCTTGCGGAGTGAACACTTTGCCCCGAGCCCCCAGCCTTGGACGCTGTTTGCCAACCGGAGGTCCTGGTACGAAAAAAGTCAACGGCTCTAACCTTACGGGCATCGCTCGGTATAACTCGTGTAAGTCAGCAAAAAAAGCGCCCGTTCTTGGACGGAGACATACCCGTCGTTGCGCGAGCGCCTTTCGCTCATGGCGTATTTGATGTTATCTTCGGTAGACTTATTCATTTTGCTATCTCCTGAGATTGCGTCGCCAACGCGGCAAGCCTGTCCTCCTCGGCCTCCTTGGCGAGGACCTCTTCGAGTTCTCGCTGCTTTCGGTCCCATTCTTTGTTGGCTTTGTCGTAAATCGCCTTGGTGTTGCCCGTCCCCTCGGAGTCGGGACCGTAGCCCGGTTTTGATTTGATCGGCTTAGGCGGCTCGAAGTAATGCCCGATCTTTTGAACCCATGAGCCGAGCGGGTAACTGTTGTTGTGCAAGAACGGCTCGGTGGATTTGTAGAAGTTTCGAAGCGATTGGCGCGCTACCCGAACGGGAGAAAGATTTTTTTCTTCGGCAATCGCAACGATTTCATCGACGGCGTCTTGACGAAGTTGATAGTCGCTATGCTTGGGTCTATACGAAGTAAGATTTTTCATTCGCCGCTCGACGTCGATTAGCTTTGCCAAAACGTTGCTGTCAAACAGCTTCGGCTCTTCGGGCGGCTCGGCGGCTTTGGGCGAGGTCGGCGTCGGCGCCGCCGGCGGCTTTGGCGTTGTGGTTGGCTCGGGCCTAGATTTTAGCGGTTTGGCACAAGCTCCGTTGCCGGGAACCGCAACGATTCCCGCTTTGACTCGCTTGGCGAGCAACATCTCTTGCGCCTTGAGCGCCGTGCTCGAAAGCGGGGCAAGGCCCGGCATCGAGGGCAAGATTTTTCCTAGCGGCTTCGGCTCCGAATCGCGCTCCGAGGGTGAGGGTACCGAACCGTGCGGCGTGTCACCCGGTTTTGGCGTGCAGTCGGGTTCGGTCTCACTCGGCGTTTGGGCGTCGGCCTCGTGCGCGCGCTCGCGCGTAAGACTTGCAATTACTTCTACCGGGTTACGCAACGTTCTGGAATTCCCTTCCTTTCCTTTCCCTTCCACGCTGCTCCGCGTCGGGACGGGTGGGGTTTGCGTCGGTGTCGCGTCGGCCACGAGTGAGTCGCGGGTCGGTGACGCGTCCCCCACGCGTCCCCCACGCGTCGAAGTGTTTGAATCTGTTGGATTTTCCGGTTCGCCCTCGGGAGGCGGTGGAAGAATGGACGCGGCCTCTCGACTGTTGATTGATTGATGGCGTGAGAAAGTGCGCACGTAGCCGTACTCGCGCCCACCGGTAGCATACTTAACTACAAACCCACGCGTGGCTAACGCGTCGAGCACGCGTGAGAAGTCCCCATCCCAGTACGGCAAGACGAGCGATTTTAGGGCGCGCGGACGCCACTCAAATCGTCCCTCGCGGTCCGCCTGGCACCATAGACCGGTGAAGGCTTGAAAGACGGGCAAACCGGTTTCTTGGCCAAGGTCCCAAAGGTCTTCGGCAAGGTAGACCTCGGGCTTGATGGTTCGGATACGGTTGCCTTTTTTCGGGTCTGTCAAAGCGTCGGTTGCCTCGGTGGCGGTCGTCAGAGCGATAGCGACTTAAAAAGTTTGATCTGTCTATGCCATGGTGCCGCCAAGCGCTCGGCTTGGAGATTGCAGCGATACCGCGACCGGGACGGGTCAGTACAGCGCCTTATCCAAAGCCGAACGCTCCGCAGCACCATGGACATAAACCCGCGCATTAGTTGCCGTCTTCTTCGCCTTCTAATACTTGGTCTATCGCCTCGGCGACCTCCGCCTTTTTGTGCCGCCGGCGAGCACTGGAAATCGGTAGCTCTAGCTGCAACTCGTCCTTGGTCATGGTGCGCTTTTCGACGATTTCCTCCGCGTCGGTGCGAATGCAAAACATCTGCTGCGAGACGTACTCGGGACGCCACTCGCACACCACTGGGCGGTAGGCGCGCCTTTCGGCCACCTCGTCACTCAGTCCACTCGCTTTTTGCATCAGCTCATCGAGCTGACTTTTGTAGCGGCTATTGACAGCCTTTTTTTCCTCTTCGACCTTCGCCATGTCGAGCCACACGTGTGCCAGCTCGTCGGCCTTGATTCGCAACTCTTCTTCGGTCAGTAGCACGGCTAACGTTCGGGTTTCTTGCAGCATTGTCGGTCTCCTTTGATCGCTCGCAGTTTGAGAGCTTTGTCCGTCTTTGCGTCCGACCCGATCGCGCCGGTTGCGCCATCGCTCGGCTCGCAGTAAGCTTTGGTTTCTTTCTTAGGAGAGGCGCCCGCGTTTTTTTTCGGTGCTTTTCCGCCGTCCTTACCGCCCCCCCAAGGCCCCTTGCCGTTTACCGGCTCATCGGTCGAGTACTCGCGCTTGATGAAAAGCTCTTCGAGCTTGCAATGAAAAACCTCCGCCAGTGCTTGTAGCTTCTCGTATGACGGACACATTTCCCCACGCTCATAGCGGGCGATGGTATTGGCCTCGACCCCTATGCGGTCGCCTAACTTTCGCTGACTCAACCCCTCGTGCTGGCGCATGGCGGCGATCTGCAAAACGCTTTCAAGCTTGGGAGCGTCCTTGCCCCGTCCAAATCGAGCCGCTTCGTCTGCTTGAAACTGCATCATCGCGGCCAGCCGCGACTGTCGCGAGTCTCTTGGTACAGTGCCCTTACGAGAAAACATATACCTAACTCGAATATACTAGTTACGAAATGGCGTCAAGAACTTTTTGGAGGCATAGTTAACCGTGCACAAGAAAGCCGCGTCTAAGGAGATCGGGAGGCGGATCGCGCTCGCGAGGGAACGGGCGGGATTTACTCAAGCGGCGTTCGCCCGCGAGATGGGAGTGACGCAAAACACCGCCTGTCGATGGGAGCAAGGCGTTCTTTCCCCAGGGGTCGCGCACTTCTTGGAAATCTCGAAAGTAGCCGATTGTTCGCTAGATTATCT
>Ga0210129_1000010_pt1 | contig 57675 bp, 58 predicted proteins | sample WestPond_Cattail_2_FD_185582 | JGI IMG/M metagenome (GOLD analysis project Ga0210129, IMG submission 185582) | Wetland microbial communities from the San Francisco Bay, California, USA, that impact long-term carbon sequestration -... | ecosystem: Environmental > Aquatic > Marine > Wetlands ... | reverse complement strand
ACGACCTTCAGCACGACCTTCAGAACGACCTTCAGCACGGCCACCCTCCGGGCGTGCCTCGGTCCGGCCCTCGCCGCGCTCACTACGTTCGCCGCGACCGCCGCGCTCGCCGCGTTCACCCCGGCCACGCGGTTCGCCGTTGCGGGGACCGCGGTCCGGGCGTTGCTCGGTCTTCGGGGCCTCGACAGAGGCGCCGGCCTGCGGGGCGGCGCCAGATTCAGCCATCAGGGCCCGGCCATCGGCCTCGGTCCGCTCGCGCTGGCCCTGCGGGCGTTGTTCGCCGCGCTCACCACCGCGGCCACCGCGACCACCACGACCTTCGCCGCGGCCGCCACGGCCGCCACGCTCACCACGACCGCCGCGTTCACCGCGGCCTTCGGGGCGACCCTCGCCACGGCCTTCGTCGCGACGAGCGGCATCACGGCCGCCACGGCCGACGCCGCGCTCTTCTTTTTTGGTTTCAGCGGCGCCGGGTGCGGCCGCCGGGGCGCTGCCGAGCAGGTTTTTCAGCCAGCCAAAGAAGCCCTGGCTGGGTGCGGCGGCCTTGGCAGGGGCGGCTGCCGGCTTGGCAGCTTCCTGCGGACGGGCTGCCACCGGGGGCTTGGGCGCGACCACGGGTGCCGGCACATCGGGCAGCACGCCCTTGATGACCGGCGTCTGCTTGTTGGTCGGCTCCTGCGAGCGGCGCGTGACCGAAGTGGCGTCTTCCACTTCTTCGGCCAGTTTGTAGCTGACTTCCATGCCGTCCAGGCGCGGATCGTCGTGCTTGAGGCGCTCGAGCTTGTAGTTCGGCGTTTCCAGCGATTTGTTGGGAACCATCAGCACATTGATGCGCTGCTTGAGTTCGATCTTGGCGATTTCGGTGCGCTTCTCGTTGAGCAGGTAGGACGCAACGTCCACCGGCACCTGGCACAGCACGGAGGCGGTATTGTCCTTTTGCGCCTCTTCCTGGATGATGCGCAGGATCTGCAGCGCCGAGCTTTCGGTGTCGCGGATGTGGCCGGAGCCGCCGCAACGCGGGCAGGGGATGGAAGCGCCTTCGGAGAGGGCCGGACGCAGGCGCTGGCGGCTCATCTCCATCAGGCCGAACTTGCTGATGGTGCCGAACTGGACGCGGGCGCGGTCCTGGCGCAGCGCGTCGCGCAGGCGGTTTTCCACTTCGCGGCGGTTCTTCGACTCTTCCATGTCGATGAAGTCGATCACGATCAGGCCACCGAGGTCGCGCAGGCGCATCTGGCGGGCCACTTCGTCGGCGGCTTCCAGGTTGGTGCGGGTGGCGGTTTCCTCGATGTCGCTGCCCTTGATGGCGCGGGCCGAGTTGACGTCCACCGAGACCAGGGCTTCGGTGTGGTCGATCACGATGGCGCCACCCGAGGGCAACTGCACCGTGCGGGCGTAGGCCGATTCGATCTGGTGCTCGATCTGGAAGCGCGAGAACAGCGGCGCGTCGTCGCGGTAGCGCTTGACGCGCGCGGCGTGCTCGGGCATCACGTGCGCCATGAACTGCTGGGCCTGGTCGTACACGTCGTCGGTGTCGATCAGGATGTCGCCGATGTCGTTGTTGAAGTAGTCGCGGATGGCGCGGATCACCAGGCTCGATTCCTGGTAGATCAGGTAGGCGCCCTTGCCGCCCTTGGCTGCGCCGTCGATGGCGGTCCAGAGCTTGAGCAGGTAGTTCAGGTCCCACTGCAGCTCGGGCGCAGCGCGGCCGATGCCGGCGGTGCGCGCGATGATGCTCATGCCGTTCGGGTATTCGAGCTGGTCCAGCGCTTCCTTGAGCTCGGCGCGGTCATCGCCCTCGATGCGGCGCGAGACACCGCCGCCGCGCGGGTTGTTGGGCATCAGCACCACATAGCGGCCGGCCAGCGAGACGAAGGTGGTCAGGGCGGCACCCTTGTTGCCGCGCTCTTCCTTCTCGACCTGGACCAGCAGTTCCTGGCCTTCCCGGATCGCGTCCTGGATGCGGGCCTGGCTGACCGAGACACCCTGCTGGAAATACTGCTTGGAGATTTCCTTGAACGGCAGGAAGCCGTGGCGGTCTTCGCCGTAATCCACGAAGCAGGCTTCGAGGGAGGGCTCTACCCGCGTGACAACGGCCTTGTAGATATTGCCCTTGCGCTGTTCGCGCCCTTCAATTTCGATTTCGTAGTCAAGCAGTTTTTGCCCGTCCACAATCGCCAGGCGGCGTTCTTCAGCCTGCGTGGCGTTGATCAGCATCCGTTTCATGGATTGCCTTCCTTTTCATCAGTTCACATGCCCGGTATGGGCCAACGATGCCGGAACTGACGCTTTGAAACGAAAGGAATTGCCGGAGAACCGCAGGCTCAAACAATGAGCCGCGGCGTAGGCGCGTGGATGAGGGCGAGGGGGATTCGTTGTGGAGTGGCGGCCGGTCTGGCAGCTCTTTGCGCCCCTTGTGCGGGCACTGTGGGCCGATCCATGCCGAACAACGGCGCGAAAACGCACCGCAGGCAAATGTGAATCAGGCTCATCAACACAAACATTTCGCTTTGATCCGTCTGCCAGCGCTGTGCTGACAGATTTGGGTATTCCGTATCAGTGTTTCAATGCGTCGGCTTGGCCGATCGCCTTGCAGGCCACCGCAAGCAACTGGCTTGTGGTTTGCGTGCAGGACGACACGGTGGCATCGACCTTCTAGCGGGGCTGTTGGCGTCATGTGGACTAAACTCCAGACAAATCAACCACTTACAGCGCGTCGCTAGTGAAACACATTATAGGGGGCAATCCGCCTGCCCGCAGCCCGGAAGTAAAAACGGTCGAAGTCGACGAGGATTCGTCCGGCCAGCGGCTGGACAATTTCCTGCTGCGCCAGCTCAAAGGGGTGCCCAAGACCCACGTGTACCGCATCATCCGTAGTGGCGAAGTGAGGGTTAACAAAGGGCGGGCCTCAGCCGACACGCGGGTCGAAGCGGGTGATGTGGTGCGCCTGCCGCCGGTGCGGATCTCGGAACGGGTGGCTGAAAAAGCCCAGGCCATGGCGGCCGGCCTGGTGCGCGGCGTGCCGGCGCGCGACTTCCCGGTCCTGTTCGAGGACGACAGCTTTCTGGCCATCGACAAACCCGCCGGGGTGGCCGTGCATGGCGGCTCCGGCGTGAGTTTCGGCGTGATCGAGCAGTTGCGCATGGCGCGGCCGCAGGCGAAATTTCTGGAACTGGTGCATCGGCTCGATCGCGAAACCAGCGGCATCCTGTTGATTGCCAAGAAGCGCAGCGCCCTGAAAAGCCTGCAGGACCAGTTCCGCGAGCGCGAAACCGGCAAGACCTACCTGGCGCTGGTAGTGGGGCAGTGGCCGGCCAATAAAAAGGTGCTGGACAAACCGCTGCACAAATACCTGCTGGACGATGGTGAACGGCGCGTGAAAGTCGTGTCGCGGGATGACCCGGATGGCATGAAATCCGTCACCCTGGTCAAGGTGCGCGAAAAATCGCCCGTGGGCGCCGGTCCGGCCGGGAGCGGGTTTTCGCTGCTGGAAGTCACGATCAAGACCGGACGCACCCACCAGATCCGGGTGCATCTGGCGTCGGAAGGCATGCCGATTGCCGGGGACGACAAATATGGCGACTTCGAACTGAACAAGGCCTTGCAAAAACACGGACTCAAGCGCATGTTTTTGCACGCCTGGCGTTTACAGTTCAAACATCCGGTCAGCGGTGAACCGGTGTCGCTGCAGGCCCAACTTCCGCCCGACCTGGAGACCTTTGTCCAGGCGCAGTTTGGCGCTGTGGTTCAAGCGCACGACGCCAGCCGTCCCTGACGCGGACGTGCCAGAAGGGGATCGGCGCCTGGAAAAGTCATGGAGGCATTGAATGACAAAAAAAGAGTGGCAAATCGCAATCCCTGTGCTGTTCGGGCTCGCCTTGTGTGTCGCGGCCTGGCTGCATGGAGCGGGTATCGAGATATCCCTGGAGCGGCCGGGTCCGTTGCGTGTGTTCAGCGGGCCCCAGGGGCAACGCGTCGCGCTGGTGGCCAACCAGGCCTTGCACGTACTTGACGCAACTGGCCACAGGCTGGCGCGCCAGGAATTGCAGGCGCTGGGCCTGAAGGAAAGCCCCAATGACATGGATTGGACGCTGGACGAGCAGCAGCGCGTGCAAGCCTGGTTTTTCGATGACACGATCCCGCGCGTCATTCGCTGCAACTGGAGCGAGGACCAGCGGCAACTGACGGACTGCGCAACCGTCATGTCGGGCCCGCAGTTGAAGGTCGACGATCGGTCGCGTGCGGTTCACCTCGCCGTCGATTCGGCGGGCCAGCGCGTGTTCATGGCCGATGCGAAAGGGCACCGGGTCCAGACCTTCGATCTGTCGGGCAAGTTGCTGAATCGCTCGCAGCCGGAATCCGTGCCACTGTACTTCCCTAATCGGCTGCGCTACCTGGGCGCCGACACACTGGTCGTGGCTGACAACGACCATCGGCGCTTGGCCTGGCTGCAAGTCAAACCGGGTCAGGCGCCGCAGCTTTTGCGCGCGCTGTACGCTAGCGATCACGGTCAGGCGCGCGCCGGGCGCGGCAAGGTCACCGATGCGGCGTTCGGGCCGGACGGGACGATCTGGATGCTTGCCGTCAAACAGGGGCAGAAGGACGGCGATATCCTGGTTTTTGATCATGACCAGCGGCCGACAGTGCGCGCCGCGCTGCCTGAGGGGGCTGACCCCCTTCTCGTGGACGCGCTTGGCGATGCGGCCCTGGTGGCCGACTACTCGCTGATGAATCTCTACCGCATCGATGCCCAGGGCCGCTACCTCGGCGAGTTCGGGGATGCGGCATTGCGCGCCGAACTGCTAACCCTTCAGACACGTGGACGCGTCGCTTCGCGCTGGACGATGGGGGGCCTGTTGGGCGCAGGCCTTCTGATCGTGATCGGCCTGCTGCTGGGCTGGAAGTATGGGCAGAAGCCAGCGAAGCCCGGCGCATTTGACGCCCTGATGCAGGGAAAATTGGCGGAGTTGCGTGGCGCATCGACCGACTTGCGGTTTCCGGTCGAGATCGAACCGACGCCGGCCTATCGTGCTGCCGCGCGCCGGCAGGCCATCGTCGTCATGCTCATGATGGTCGTACTGATGCTGGCGGGGTGGGTCGTGATGACCACCTTATGGCAGAAAGGCGTCTCTGCGCCAGCCGCGGTCGAACTGCGCGGTGCTGCGCTCATCGGCGGCGCGTTGATGGCGCTGCTGCTGGTTGCGACCGGCCTGATCTGGCGCAACATGACGCGGCTCCCGGTGCTGCGCGTGACGCAACAGCAGGTGGGCTGGTTTCATGGCGATCGCCCGATTGCCCAGGCGGCACTGCAGGACGTGTACGCTTCGGCCAATGCCTTGCTGATCGGTCGTTTTCAACTGCGGTTTCGCCAGTCGGCCTTCAACGCTGCGAAGGGCCCGTTGATGTTCGATCTGGAACTGCTCAACCGCGCCGTGCTGGCGCGTTTGCCGACGCAGAACCTGCTGGACGACCAAGCCCTGCTTAAACTGACGCTGAAGAATCTTCCTGGCGCGGTGAAGGCGCTGCTCTTCGTCGCGACTGCGGCATTGATCGGTTGGCAGATTTACCTTTCGATGCATTGATATTTTTGCCAATGAATACTTTGAGTCCGCGTCAATTCGACCTGATTGCCTTCGATTGGGACGGCACCCTGTTCGATTCCACCGCCATCATCACGCGCTGCATCCAGATGGCGGTGCGCGATGTCGGCGGCACCGTGCCCAGCGACGAGCAGGCTTCCTATGTGATCGGCATGGCGCTGATGCAGGCGCTGGCCCACGCCGCGCCCGATGTGCCGGCCGACAAATACCCCGAGCTGGGCGCGCGCTACCGGCACCATTACATGGCGCACCAGAACGACATCAGCCTGTTTGCGGGCGTGCTGCCGATGCTGGCCGACCTCAAGGCCCGGCACCACTGGCTGACGGTGGCCACCGGCAAGAGTCGCCATGGGCTGGATGAGGCCCTGCAGGCGGCCGATCTCAAGGGCCTGTTCGACGGCTCCCGCACGGCCGACGAGACGGCCGGAAAACCGCACCCGCGGATGCTGCAGGAGCTGATGAGCGAATTCGGCGTCGATCCCGAGCGCACACTGATGATCGGCGACACCACGCATGACCTGCAGATGGCCCTCAACGCGGGATGCCCCGGCGTGGGTGTCAGCTATGGGGCCCATGAGCCCGAGGCCTTTCAGGCGCTGGGCCCCCGCTTTGTGGCGCATTCGGTGCGCGAGTTGCATGACTGGCTGCTGGCCCATGCCTGAGTCGATCGCCCTGTGCAATTCGTCCGACCTGCTGGACGGCGGGCTGGCCGTGCCCTTCGACGTGATCTACCTGGGACAGACCTGCCGGGCCTTTGCGATCCGCTTCGAGGGCGGGGTGCACGCCTACCTGAACCGCTGCCGTCATGTTGCGATGGAGATGGATTACCAGCCCAACCGCTTTTTCGACATCACCGGGCGCTGGCTGATATGTGCCACGCACGGCGCCCTGTACCAGCCCGACACCGGGGCCTGCCGGGGCGGGCCGTGCCACGGCGGGCTGATGAAAATTGACCTCGTAGAGCGTGACGGTGTCGTGCACTGGCATACTGCCCATAACCTGAAACCAGTTGAGTTCTGACATGACCGATACAAACAATCCCGAAATCCGGGGTGAGATGAAAAATCAACCGGAAGCTCCTGTGGAAGAACTGCAGCATGCTATTAAAAAAGGAGCGGATATGGGAATCGACCAGAGTCCGGGCTGGGAGCGCAGCGTGCTGGAAAAACTGGCTTTTGCCGCGCTGGAAGAGCAGCGTGCAAGCCGGCGCTGGAAGCTCATCGGACGCGTCACCTGGCTGGTGATCCTTGTCCTGTTGGTCTGGATCGGCTTCGGCCTGGGTGGGGCGACTAAAAATACGATCGCACCGCATACCGCAGTGATTGAAATCAGGGGGGAAATTGCTTCCGGGGCCGAGGCCAGCGCCGATCAGGTGGTCGCTGCCATGCGCAGCGCCTTCGAGGAGCGGGGGGCGCAGGCGGTGGTGCTGTTGATCAACTCACCCGGCGGCAGTCCGGTGCAGGCGGGCATCATCAACGACGAAATCCGGCGCCTCAAGGCCAAATACAAGAAACCGGTGTATGCGGTGGTGGAGGAGTCCTGTGCGTCGGCTGCGTATTACATAGCCGTGGCGGCGGACAAGATTTTTGTGGACAAGGCCAGCATCGTCGGCAGTATCGGCGTGCTGATGGACGGTTTCGGCTTCACCGGCCTGATGGACAAACTCGGCATCGAACGCCGCCTCATGACGGCCGGCGAGAACAAGGGGTTTCTGGATCCGTTCAGTCCGCAGACCGCGCGCCAACGGGCCTATGCCCAGACGATGCTGGACCAGATCCACCAGCAGTTCATCGACGTGGTCAAGGCCGGACGCGGCAAGCGCCTGAAGGAAACGCCTGAAATTTTCAGCGGCCTGTTCTGGAGCGGCCAACAGGCGATTGAGTTGGGGCTGGCGGATCAACTGGGCAATCTGGACTATGTGGCGCGGGAAGTGGTGAAAGCCGAAGAAGTGATTGACTACACGCGGCACGAGAATGTGGCCGAGCGGCTGGTCAAACGCTTTGGTGCCGCCATCGGCGAGGGTTCCGTCAAAGCCCTCAAGTCCATGCCGTCCTTCCGCTGAGAAGCTGGGATGAACGGCTAGGGGGCACGCCGGCGCACCGAATCGAAGGGGTCAGGATTGCCGTCCGGTTTGTTCTCGGACGGCACCCGGATTTCAGGTCCATTCAACGTCCCGAAACCAGACTGCATCTGGCTGTCTTGAAACGCCACCGAGTCTTCCCAGAGGGCCCAGTCTGAGTCCTGGTTGCCTTCGACCACCTCGGGAACCGGCAGGGGGGCGGACTGGCTGGCGCAATTTTTTGCTTCCGGCGGGTTGTCCCGGGTAGCTGGCTTGGTCGCCAGTGTCTCGGTGCCGTCAGGAGGACGATCGAAAAAATTCAGCATGACCGCGCCCCCAGGAAACCATGTGAAATCTGCTCAAGCATTTCCTACTCCCGTGAACATTGCATGGTGCACATGGCAGGATTATTGGAAATAAGTGTCGCAAGAGTCACTAATGTATTTCCCTTATAAAACCGGAGCGCCAGGCCAGAACCGGCTTGGCTGGCCGGGCAGGACAGCGCCCATGCGCCGGTTTTCGGGGAATTTCTTTAGGTGGCCGCGACTGGGGGCGGGGCGCTGGCATAGCCGTATACCCGCTCCGGGGGCATGCGCGCGACCAGCGATTTGTCGGCCACGCTGGCCACAATGGTGTACTCGGGCTGTGAGGTGTCCCGGATGGACGTGTGCACGGTAGGATGACCGGCCCCGTCGGTAATGGAGGCCACCATCGGGCATTTGGCATGGTCGGTACGCCGCATGACCACCCCAATCTCGCCGCAAGCCAGTTTGACCACATCACCGGGAGGATAAAGGCCGAACTCTTTGATGATGGCACTGGAGAGCGGGCCACCGTGATCCTCCTGGAACAATTGCCTCGCAGCTTCCTTGATGGGCAGTGCGGGTCGCAGCTTTCGCGCGCTGATCTTGGCCATGAACACATCCGATACCCGCAGGGCCATGGCGATTTCCGCCACCTCGGTCAGGCCGTGCGGATGACCGGATCCATCCGGCCGCTCATGGTGCTGTGCCACTGCGGTCAGCCAGTCCACGTCACTGACGCCGGCCTGGGTGAGCCAGTCCGCCGCATCCTGCGGATGACGACGGATCAATATCTTTTGACTTTCCAGCATGGGATCTTCCTGATCTGCCATCTTTCCCTGCAGGTCAAGTACCGACATGTTCATCGTGATCGCCGCTTTGACCAGACTCATCATGCGGGGTTGCGGCCACTGCAGCCGGCGGGCCAGCAGCAGGGAGAGGATGGCGGTATGGATCGAGTGGTTGTACCCGTAAAAGAAGGCATGCGCGGATTCCTGGCGGACGCAGTGGTACAGGGCGATGTCGGTATCCTTGTCGACCAGCTCGATCAGCCAGGCGGCAAATTCGGCCACATGTGTCGGGAGATCTGGCGCCTGGGGCGCTTTGGCCATGAGTTTGCGCATCTCCTCCGCACTCTGGCTCCACAAACCGAACAGGTTTTGCACACGGGGTGCGGCGGTCGTTGCCTGCGAGGGAATGGGCACGGATGCCTTGTAGAGGTGCGCGGTGGCCCGGGCCTCTTCAACGTCGACGAAAGCGCCGCGCGCCAGCAATGCATCGAGCTGCTCTTCGCTCTCGATCACATGACCACGGGTCAACAGGAGACGGGTTTCCTCGTCACGAACATTCCATGGCAAGGGAGCGCCCAGGCGAATCTGGGATCGGGGTAATCGCAACAGTTTCATCGCCCCTCCGATTCTTGTTATCGGTACAAGTGGCTATTGTGCCGTTGGACAAAGGATCCAGGGGGAAATCGAGGCGATGAAGGACAAGAATATTTCTCTTATCGCCCGATCGCAAAGACCGCTGGGGTGGCGTTGTCCAGCACGGCCGTTTTGTGTTTCCAGTGCTTGACCGAGTCGCTGTGCGAACTGGCCTGAGCCAGGGTCAGTCCGCTGCTCACGGCCAGCCGGGTGTTGTGCTGCAGGGTCTGAAGCAAGGCCTTTAACAGGACGGTGTTGCGGTAGGGGGTTTCGATGAAGAGCTGGGTCTGCCCCGTTTTCAGGGCCAGTGATTCGAGTTCCCGGATGCGCTGGCTGCGCTGGGCGGCGTCCTGTGGCAGGTAGCCCACAAAAGCGAAGTTCTGGCCTGACAGGCCGCTGGCCGCCAGGGCCAGCAACAGCGAGACCGGGCCGACCAGCGGCACGACCTCGATGCCCAGATCCTGCGCGGCCCGCACCACCGAGGAACCGGGGTCCGCCACGGCCGGCATGCCGGCCTCGCTCATCAGCCCGGCGTCGTAGCCCTGGAGGATGGGCGCCAGCAGGGGGCGGGCATCGAAGTTGCCGCCGTGATCCCCTTTTTTATGAACTTCGCGCGGCAATTCCTGAACGTGCAAGGCCTGGATGGGGCAGGTCAGGTGCTCAATCTCGTTGACGCGCTTCAGATAGGCGCGGGCGCTCTTGGCGTTCTCGCAGATCCAGTGCTGCAGCCTGGCCGCAACGAGGAGGGTGCCCAGGGGCAGTACGTCGGTCAGCGGCGTCTGGCTGGCGCAGCCAAAGTCCAGCGGTGCCGGCACCAGGTACAGCCGGCCGGGCGGGGTGGTTGCTGCAGGCAGGCTCGCGTCAGCCATCAGGCGGTTCCCGTAGTGCCCAGCACGTCGATGCCGGCGGCGCCCAGCAGCCGGCAGGTGCGGATCAGGGGCAGCCCCACCAGCGCGGTCGGGTCGTCGTTCTCGATCGATTCGAGCAGCGCAATGCCCAGGCCTTCGCTCTTGGCGCTGCCGGCGCAGTCATAGGGCGTCTCGGCACGCAGGTAGGCCTCGATCTCGGTATTGTTGAGCGGGCGGAACCGGACCCGTACCTGGGCCAAATCCACCTGCGCAAAACCACGGTCACGGCGCACCACGGCCACGGCGGTCTGGAAAATCACCGACCGGCCAGCCATCTGGCGCAACTGGGCCACGGCACGCTCATGGCTGCCGGGCTTGCCCAGCGGCTGGCCATCCAGGTCGGCTACCTGATCGGAGCCGATCACCACGGCGGTCGGAAATTTGTCGGCCACGGCGTGCGCCTTGGCCAGCGCCAGGCGGCAGGCCAGATCGGGCGGGCTCTCGGCGGGCAGCGGCGTTTCGTCCACCTCGGGCGAGGCCACCGTGAAGGGCAGGCGCAGACGCGCCAGCAGTTCACGCCGATAGGGCGAGGTCGAGCCCAGCACCAGTTGTGGTTTGGCAATGTCGGTCATGCGCCGATTCTCTTACACTGCGGGCATGTCTCAAGAGTTTGTTGCCAACCGGCTGGACGTCAAGGCCTTCGCCAAAGCGGCGGAGATCCTGGCCGGCCACGACCCCTTATCCAGTTATGCGCGCCTGATGGAAGAAGTAGGGGGGCAGGGGGGCGAGCGCCAGATCGACTGGCAAGCCCGGGGCGAATTGCGGGTGGGGGCCAACGGTTTTTCCCAGATCTGGCTGCATTTGCAGGCGACGGTCAGCCTGCCGCTGGTTTGTCAGCGTTGCCTGGGTCCGGCCGACATCGAGGTGGCATTCGACCGTTCCTTCCGGTTTGTCGCCACCGAGGAGCAGGCCGAGGCCGAAGACGAGGATGCGGAAGAGGATGTGCTGGCCCTGCGCCGGGATTTCAATCTGCGCGAACTGATCGAAGATGAGTTGCTCATGGCGCTGCCCGTGGTGCCGCGGCATGAGGTTTGTCCGACCGAGGTGAAACTGGCGGCGCAAGACCCTGATTTCGAGGCCGAATCCGGAGCCAAGCCCAATCCCTTTGCGGTTCTGGCCAAATTACAGACAGGCAAATCCAGCTAAATCAACAAGTTGGGCTATAATTCAAGGCTTCGCGCAGACCCAACCTGCGCAGACCGTCCAACCCAGAACTTAACCCACGCCATGCGGCGTTTCGCATGGCAAACCGACCAGGAGCGGATCATGGCCGTCCAGCAAAACAAAAAGTCACCTTCCAAGCGCGGTATGCACCGCTCGCACAATGCCCTGAATGTGCCGGGCATTGCCGTGGAACCCACCACGGGCGAAACCCATCTGCGCCACCACATCAGCCCCACCGGCTTTTACCGTGGCCGCAAGGTTCTCAAGACCAAGTCTGAAGCCTGATAGAACCTTTCAAAACAAGGCCCGATGCTACAAACAGGTAGCCTCGGGCCTTTGTCTTGATGTTGACTCTTTTTGGTTTTAATTTGCCAGATCACGCCGGTCACCCATGATCACAATCGCTGTTGACTGCATGGGGGGTGATCACGGCCCCCGCGTCACGCTTGCCGCGTGTCGGAATTTCCTTGAACATCAGCCTGAGGCACAGCTTCTGCTGGTTGGATTGCCCGAGAGTCTGGCTGCTTTCTCTCATCCGCGCGCCCGGATGGTGGCGGCCAGCGAGGTCGTTGGTATGGATGACCCCCTTGAGGTGGCGCTGCGCAAGAAGAAGGATTCCTCCATGCGCGTGGCCATCCAGCAGGTCAAGGACGGCGCGGCGCAGGCCGCAGTGTCGGCCGGCAATACGGGCGCCCTGATGGCCATCGCCCGTTACTTGCTCAAGACGCTTGACGGCATTGACCGTCCGGCGATCGCGGCTCAAATTCCCAATGTCAAGGGCGAGGCCACCACGGTTCTGGATCTCGGGGCCAATGTGGATTGCACGGCAGAACATCTATTGCAATTTGCCGTCATGGGCTCGGCCCTGGTTTCCGTGCTCAATAACAATGAGAACCCGTCGGTCGGCTTGCTCAATATTGGCGAGGAAGCCATCAAGGGCAGTGAAGTCATCAAAAAAGCAGGCGAACTTCTTCGATCTGCATCCAACTCGGGCGATTTGAATTTTTATGGCAACGTCGAGGGCAACGATATTTTCAAGGGAGTGACCGATATCGTGGTTTGCGACGGTTTTGTCGGCAACGTGGCACTCAAAGCCAGTGAAGGTCTGGCTTCGATGGTGGGTGGATTTTTGCGGGCCGAGTTTTCGCGCAATATTTTCAGGAAATTTGCGGCAATGGTTGCTTATCCTGTGATCGCTGCATTTAAAAAGCGGCTGGATACCCGTCGCTACAACGGGGCGGCTTTGCTCGGCTTGCGTGGCCTCGTGTTTAAAAGCCACGGCTCGGCCGACGAATTCGGTTTTGAGATCGCCCTGGGCCGGGCGTATGATGCAGCCCGGAACAACTTGCTTGACCGGGTTCAGATCCGCATTGCCCATGCAGCGCCGCTTTTGGCGGAAATCGCGCCGGCGGCATGAAACTGACCCGGGGCAACGACTAAAACAATGCGACGATATTCCCGAATCACTGGTACCGGCAGCTATCTGCCCCCCAATAAACTGAGCAATGCCGATCTGGTGGCCCAACTGGCCGCCCAGGGCGTAGAAACGTCCGATGACTGGATTGTCGAACGCACGGGCATCCGGGCCCGGCACTTTGCCGCCCCCGGAGTCTGCAGCAGCGATCTGGCGCTGGAAGCATCCCGCAAGGCCCTGGAGGCTGCGGGACTGCAGGCCCAGGACATCGATCTGATCATCGTCGCCACCTCCACGCCGGACATGGTGTTTCCCTCCACCGCCTGTATCCTGCAGGACAAGCTCGGTTCCCATGGTTGTCCGGCCTTTGATGTGCAGGCCGTCTGCAGCGGCTTTATCTATGCCTTGAGCGTGGCCGATGCCATGATCCAGACGGGCGCGGCCTCCAAGGCGCTGGTGGTGGGTGCGGAAGTCTTTTCCCGCATCATCGATTTCAAGGACCGCACCACCTGCGTGCTGTTCGGTGACGGTGCCGGCGCGGTGGTGCTGCAGGCCTCCGACACGCCGGGCATCCTGGCCAGCGACCTGCATGCCGATGGCAAACACGTGGGCATTCTGTGTGTACCGGGACATGTGTCGGGTGGCAATGCGCTGGGTGACCCCTTGCTCAAGATGGACGGCCAAGCCGTGTTCAAGCTGGCCGTGGGCGTGCTGGAAGAGACGGCCCGGGCCGTGCTGGCCAAGGCCGGCAAGACAGAAGCCGACATCGACTGGCTGGTTCCGCACCAGGCCAATATCCGCATCATGCAAAGCACGGCCAAGAAGCTCAAGCTGCCGATGGACAAGGTCGTCGTGACCGTGGACCAGCATGGCAACACCTCGGCCGCCTCCATTCCGCTGGCGCTCGATTCGGCGGTGCGCAGCGGAAAGATCAAAAAAGGGGACACGCTCATGCTGGAAGGCGTGGGGGGCGGATTCACCTGGGGTGCAGTACTGCTGAATTTGTAGCAGACTACGCATACCCTGCAAGGTGCAAAACCTTGGTTGTCAACTATTCTGAGTGCATTGAAGATGAAACCGTTTGCCTTTGTCTTTCCCGGTCAGGGCTCCCAGTCCGTGGGCATGCTGGATGCCTGGGGTGACCATCCGGTCGTGCTCGAAACGCTCAAGGAAGCCTCTGACGCCCTGGGCGAGGATGTGTCCAGGCTGATCAAGGAAGGTCCCAAGGAAGCCTTGGCCCTGACCACCAATACCCAACCCGTGATGCTGGTGGCCGCCGTGGCGGCCTATCGGGTCTGGATGGCCGAGACCGGCGTGGCGCCTGCTGCCGTGGCGGGCCATTCACTGGGCGAATATTCGGCCATGGTGGCCGCCGGCGTGTTGACACTGGCGCAGGCCACGCCGCTGGTGCGCTTTCGCGCCCAGGCGATGCAGGACGCCGTGCCGGTGGGCACGGGGGCGATGGCGGCCATTCTGGGCATGGAAGCGGCCAAGGTCATGGCGGGTTGTGCCGAAGTGACGCAGTCGTTTGGCGCGAATTCAGCGGAAGTGGTCGAAGCTGTCAATTTCAACGATCCGGCGCAAACCGTGATCGCCGGCAGCAAGGCCGCAGTCGAGAAAGCCTGCGAAGTGCTCAAGGCCCAGGGCGCCAAGCGCGCCCTGTCCCTGCCGGTGTCCGCGCCATTCCACTCCAGCCTGATGAAGCCGGCCGCCGAAAAGCTGCGCGAACGGCTGGAGGCGGTGGAATTTGGCGAACCGCAAATGCCTTTGATCAACAATATCGATGTGGCCGTGGAGGTCGATGCCGACCGCATCCGCGATGCGCTGTACCGCCAGGCTTTCGGTCCGGTGCGCTGGGTCGAGTGCGTGCAGGCGATCAAGGCGCACGGTATCTTGACCCTCGTCGAGTGCGGCCCCGGCAAGGTGCTGGCCGGCATGGCCAAGCGCATTGATCCCGAACTGACTGGACTGCCGCTGTTCGACCCGGCTACCCTGTCGGATGTGAAAGGACAACTGTTATGAGTGCCGCCGGGCCGTCCCAAGGCGCGATGGCCCCCTCGGGGGGCAGTGCAGCACACGAAGTGGCAAACGTGGGGGGTACTTTTATATGAGTGAAGTGAAATTCGAAGGTCAGGTGGCGCTGGTCACTGGCGCCTCGCGCGGCATCGGCGCGGCCATTGCGCACGAACTGGCGCATCGCGGCCTGCAGGTCATCGGCACGGCCACCACCAGCGAGGGTGCGGAGAAGATCAGCGCCGCCCTGGCCGCCTTTAGCGGCTGCCGTGGCGTCAAGCTCAATGTGAACGATGCCGAGGGCTGCGAAGCCCTGATCGAGACCATCGTCAAGCAGCAGGGCGCGCTTCATGTACTGGTCAACAACGCCGGCATCACGCGCGACAACCTCGCCATGCGCATGAAGGACGGCGAGTGGGACGAGGTGCTCGACACCAATCTCAAGGCCGTGTTCCGGATGAGCCGCGCCGTGATGCGCACCATGATGAAGCAGCGCTATGGTCGCATCATCAGCATCACTTCGGTGGTGGGGGCCTCCGGCAATCCGGGGCAGGCCAATTACGCCGCTGCCAAGGCCGGTGTGGCGGGCATGACGCGCGCGCTGGCCCGCGAACTGGGTTCGCGCAACATCACGGTCAACTGTGTGGCGCCGGGTTTCATTGAAACCGACATGACGGCCCATTTGCCCGATGAACAGCAAAAAGCCCTGCTCGGACAGATCCCGCTGGGTCACCTGGGCAAGCCGGCCGATATCGCCCATGCCGTGGCCTATCTGGCCTCGCCGCATGCCAGTTACGTGACGGGCCAGGAGTTGCACGTCAACGGTGGCATGTACATGTAAGTATCAAGCCGAATTATCCGTACGGCAGCCGGATTGGGGATAAGTTCCACAAGCCGGCTAAAATCACGGATTCATTTACAACCCTCTGAGGGAACCATGAGCGATATCGAAGCACGCGTCAAAAAAATTATTGCCGAACAACTCGGTGTGGAAGAGTCCCAAGTCACCAATGAAAAAGCCTTTGTGGCCGATCTCGGTGCCGACTCGCTGGACACGGTGGAGCTGGTGATGGCACTGGAAGACGAGTTTGGTATCGAGATCCCGGACGAAGACGCCGAGAAGATCACGACGGTGCAAAACGCCATCGACTACGCCAACACCCACAAGAAGGCCTGATGGCCCTCACGCGGCACGGCGTCAACTGACAAGGTTGCCGTGCCGCCTGTCTTCGCAAACGGCGGCATGTCTGATTGGCGTGCCGTTGGCGATGGCAGCCCCCGATCCCCTAGCAAACACAGAAACTTATGTCCCGTCGTCGTGTTGTCGTAACAGGTTTGGGTTGCATCAGCCCCGTGGGTAACACCGTGGCCGATGCCTGGGCCAATCTGCTGGCCGGCCAATCCGGTATCGACCTGATTACCAAGTTCGATGCCTCCAATTTCTCCTGCAAGATTGCCGGCGAGGTCAAAGGCTTTGATCTGGAGTCGTACATCAGCGCCAAAGAGGCGCGCGCGATGGACACCTTCATCCATTACGGCATTGCGGCTGCGGCCCAGGCCGTGGCCGATGCCGGCCTGCCCACCGGCGAGACTTTGAGCGAAGAGCAGGCCTGCCGTATCGGCTGCATGATCGGTTCCGGCATTGGTGGCCTGCCATTGATCGAGAATACCCATGCCGAGCTGACCAGCCGCGGTCCGCGCCGGATTTCCCCCTTCTTCGTACCTGCCTCCATCATCAACATGATCTCGGGTCATGTCTCGATGCGTTTCGGCTTCAAAGGCCCCAATCTCGCCATCGTGACGGCCTGCACCACCGGCCTGCACAACATCGGGGACGCGGGGCGGATGATCGAATACGGTGACGCCGATGTCATGGTGGCTGGCGGCTCCGAAGCCACCATCTCGCCACTGGGCGTCGGTGGCTTTGCCTCCATGCGCGCCCTGAGCACTCGCAATGACGATCCCAAGACATCGTCACGCCCCTGGGACAAGGACCGCGACGGCTTCGTGCTGGGCGAGGGTGCCGGCGTGATGGTGCTTGAGGAATACGAGCACGCCAAGGCGCGTGGCGCCAAAATTTACGCTGAACTTTCAGGTTTCGGCATGAGCGCCGATGCCGGCCACATGACGGCCCCCAGCATGGACGGCCCGCGCCGTGCCATGTTCCATGCGCTGCGCAATGCCGGCATCAACGCCGATCAGGTCAATTACCTCAACGCCCACGGTACGTCCACGCCGCTGGGGGACATCAACGAAACCAACGCGATCAAGGCGGCCCTGGGCGATCACGCGAAAAAGGTGGTCGTCAACTCCACCAAATCCATGACCGGCCACCTGCTGGGTGGCGCCGGCGGCATCGAATCGGTGTTCACGGTGCTGGCGCTTCATCACCAGAAGAGCCCGCCCACCATCAACATCTTCAACCAGGATCCGGAGTGCGATCTGGATTACTGCGCCAATACGGCGCGGGACATGAAGATCGATGTGGCGGTGAAGAATAACTTCGGTTTTGGCGGCACCAACGGCACCCTTGTTTTCAAGCGCGTCTGACGCGCCCGGCCGGGTTACCAGCATGCACAACGCCCCAGCGGTTACATATCCGGTGGGGCGTTCGCACTTTCAGGCCTGGCTGACCTTGGCATCGCTGCTTCTGGCCGCTGCCGTCGTGGGACTTTGGTTTTTTCTGGTCGAACGCCCGGATTGGCGCCAGGCGCTGGCGGGGGGTATCTGGCTGGCCTGCGCCGGCCTGGCCCTGCACAGTCTGCGCCGGCCAAACCTCGGCATCCTTCGCTGGGATGGCCAGAACTGGCACTGGGAATCGGGCGGCAAGGTTTTGGCCGGCTCGGTGCGGCCGCGCCTGGATTGGCAGGCGGGCATATTGCTGGAGTTTCGTGCGCCGTCATATCGCGTGCGCTGGCTCTGGCTGGAACGTGACCAGCAAGCACCTCGCTGGGATGCCTTGCGGCGCGCCTTGTGGGCGCGTGGCACGCCCGGCGCGCCGCCGGGACTGACGGCGGACGCGCCATGACGGGCCCTACCTTGTCTGCCGGCAATGACAGCGACTTGCTGCTGGTCGAGCGCACGCTGGCGGGCGATGCCCGTGCCTTTGAACTGCTGGTCATCAAATACCAGCGCCGCATCCAGCGCCTGATCGGTCGCATGGTGCGCGATGTCGACCTGGTGGAGGATATTGCGCAGGAAACCTTCATCCGGGCCTACCGGGCGCTGCACCAGTTCCGTGGCGATGCCCAGTTCTATACCTGGCTGTACCGGATAGCGGTCAATACCGCCAAGAAATTCCTGCTGGAACTCAAACGCGACCCGTTGGTAACGGAAAGCGCCCTTAAAAATGGTGACGACGAGGATGAAACTTCCCGCTCCGGAAATGAACCAATAGAGGAAGAAACACCGGAATCGGTGTTGGCAGCACGGGAGATCGCGGCCGTGGTGAATGCGGCCCTGCAGGCCTTGCCCGAGGATTTGCGCCAGGCCGTGACACTGCGGGAAATCGAAGGGTTGACGTACGAGGAAATTGCACAGGTGATGGATTGCCCGATCGGCACAGTCCGCTCCCGGATTTTCCGGGCTCGGGAGGCCATTTCTGTCAAGGTCAAGCCCTTGCTGGAAAACCAGTCAGGCAAACGCTGGTAAGCAACATTGAGGTATTGCAACATGACGCAACAGGTATCTACCCCCGCTGAACTGGTTTCGGCCCTGGCTGATGGGGAATTGCGCGGCGAGGCCCTTGTTCAGGCCGTGCAGTGGCTGCAAGAGAATGATGACGCACGGGCCAACTGGCATGCCTACCACCTGGTAGGGGATGTGCTGCGTTCGGGCGAACTGGCGGCACTCGGCACGAACGACGCGGCCTTTGTGGCCCGCCTGCGCTCACGCCTGCAGGACGAAGTGCAGTTCGGGCAGCCTGGCAGTGATTTGCCGGCCACTGACGCCCGTACAGAAAGCCTCCAAGGTCTGAGTCAACATGAAGTTGCCAACGACGCCAGCTTCCGCTGGAAGCTGGTGGCGGGCTTCGCGTCGGTGGCGGCGGTGGTCGTGGTGGGCTGGCAGTTGGTGGTCGGCGTGAATGCGTCCTCCGGCACACCGCAACTGGCCCGGGTCGAGGTGTTGCCGACCCAGGAGCAGGCTCAAGTCATGATTCGCGACCCGCGGCTGGACCAGTTGCTGGCGGCGCACCGGCAAAGCGGCGGCATCTCGGCTTTTCAGATGCCGGCCGGATTCCTGCGCAATGCCACTTATGACAGGCCGGCCCGCTAACGTGGCGGCACAGGTTTGCACGATTCCAGAGAAACTCCGATGAGCCTCACTTTCTTCTCCCGCCTGCTGCTGGCCGGTACCGTTGTCGTCGCCGCCCCCTTCGGGCTGGCGCAGGCACCCGCGGCACCAGCCAACCCCGTGGCAGAGGCGCCGGTGCAGGGTCCGGCGAGCCAGCGCAGCATTTCCGAGTGGCTGCTGCGCATGCACGAAGCCTCGCGGCGCCGGGCCTATAGGGGCACCCTGGTCGTCTCCTCGGGGGGCAACATGGCGAGTTCCCGGATCTGGCATGTGTGCGATGGTGAGCAGCAGATTGAGCGCGTGGAGTCGCTCACGGGCGTCCCCCGTTCCACCTTCCGGCGCAACGACCAGGTCATCACCTTCTCACCGCAAACCAAAGTGGCCGTGGCGGAGCAGCGGGAGTCGCTGGGGCTGTTCCCGAATTTGCTGCAATCCACGGATAACGCCATTGATCAGTTCTACACCGTTCGTCAGACCGGTTCCGAGCGGGTGGCCGGTTTTGAAGCGGATGTGGTGCAGATCGAACCCCGGGACAAGTTGCGTTTTGCCTACCGGGTCTGGAGCGAAAAAAAGACCGGACTGGTTGTCAAGCTGCAGACCCTGGATGGACAGGGTCGGGTACTGGAAGAGGTGGCTTTCTCTGAATTGCAACTGGATGCCCCGGTCAGCATGAACAAGCTTGCCCGGATGATGGCGAATACAGAGGGCTATAAGGTGGAATCCCCCGAGTTGTCCAAAACCAGCGCCGCCGCCGAGGGCTGGCAACTCAAGCAGCCGGTGCCCGGATTCAAGCCGATGAGTTGCCTGCGGCGTCCCGCAGCGAACGGTGCGGCGGGAGCCAACAGCACCTTGCAGTGGATTTTTTCAGACGGACTGGCTTCTGTGTCGCTGTTCATCGAGGTGTATGAGCGTCGCCGCCATGGCCCCGAAGGTTTGATGGCCATGGGGGCTACCCATACGCTGGCACGACGCTGGAGTGATAAAAGTGGTGAATGGTGGCTGACGGCTGTAGGCGAGGTGCCAGCGCAGACCCTGCAGGCGTTTGTCCAGGGGCTTGAGCGGGGAAAATAAGTCTCCATCTAGTTGCCTGGAGCAACGGAGGGGTGCTCGCGCGACACTGCGCCTGGAACGGGTGGCGTGATCCCGCATGATGTTTGTCAATGAAAGGTCGAGATGATTCAAATCGTTTGGAAGATGCAGCGTTTCACTTTTTGGATGGGTGCGGCCCTGTTACTGACGGCGGCCAGCCTGTTGCCGGTCAGTCCGGCCTTGGCGCAGCAAAACCGTGGTTTGCCTGATTTCACTGATTTGGTGGAGCAGGTCGGTCCCTCGGTGGTCAATATCCGCACCCTGGAGAAGGTCACGACACGTCCCGGCGCCGACAATGGCATGGACGAGGACATGCTGGAGTTCTTCCGCCGCTTTGGCGTGCCCATTCCGCCGAATGCACCGCGGCAGGGACCGCAGCCGAGCCGGCCCCAGCCGGAGGAGGAACAGCCGCGTGGCGTGGGCTCGGGCTTCATTCTGACGCCTGACGGCCTCATCATGACCAATGCGCATGTGGTGGACGGTGCCGACGAAGTGATTGTGACCCTGACCGACAAGCGCGAATTCAAGGCGCGCATCGTGGGCGCGGACAAACGCACCGATGTGGCCGTGGTGAAGATCGAGGCCACCGGCCTGCCCGCGGTGAAGGTCGGCGATGTGAGTCGCCTGAAGGTGGGCGAGTGGGTCATGGCCATCGGTTCGCCCTTTGGGCTGGAAAACACGGTCACGGCCGGTATCGTGAGCGCCAAGCAGCGTGATACGGGCGATTATCTGGCGCTGATCCAGACCGACGTGGCCATCAATCCAGGCAATTCGGGCGGGCCGCTGATCAATATGCGCGGCGAGGTGGTGGGCATCAACAGCCAGATCTACTCGCGCTCGGGCGGCTACATGGGCATTGCTTTTGCCATTCCGATCGACGAGGCTACACGGGTGAGCGAACAGCTGCGTACCTCGGGCCGCGTAACGCGGGGCCGCATTGGCGTGCAGATCGACCAGGTGAGCAAGGAAGTGGCCGAATCGATTGGCTTGGGCAGGCCGCAGGGTGCGCTGGTGCGTGGCGTAGAGGCTGGCTCGCCGGCGGAGAAGGCCGGAGTGGAAGCTGGCGACATCATTACCCGGTTCGACGGCAAGAGCATCGAAAAATCCACCGATTTGCCCCGCATGGTTGGCAGTACCAAGCCGGGAACCCGCAGCGCCCTGACGGTGTTCCGCCGCGGCAGCGCCAAAGACCTGAGCATCACCATCGGTGAGTTCGAGGCTGACAAGCCGGTGGCGCGCAAGGAGCGGGAAGAAAAACCGCGCAGCACCAGTGCCGGCCAGGCGCTCGGGCTGACGGTGAGTGAGCTGAGCGAGGCACAGAAGAAGGAACTCAAGCTCAAGGGCGGCGTGCGGGTGGATGCCGCCGTTGAAGGCGCCCTGCGCGCCGGTCTGCGCGAGGGCGATGTGATCGTGGCCGTCGCCAACGTGGAAATCGCCGGGGTGCGGGAGTTCGAAGCGGTGCTGGCACGGCTGGACAAGGGCAAGCCCATCAATGTCCTGTTCCGGCGTGGCGAATGGGCCCAATATGCGGTAATTCGTCCGTCGCGCTGAAACCGGCGCCAAGTCGCCGAAAGCCCCCAGACCGAGTCGGAATTGGGGGTTTTTTTCGATGGGTGGTTCAAAAAAATATTTTTTCCAAAAAATAATTTCCCCAGGCGCGACAACCATATTCGTTGGCGAGTACTAACTTGATTGGCATGTAATCACGGATTTGGTTAGAATGGAGTCCGTTCATCAAGGATTACTGGCATATCGAATAGCCTTGAATCCACGATACGGGATGGGAAAGACTGGCACACAGCCGCTCCACAGATCACCCACAAGTTGTCCAGAAGTTACCCATCAAAATTGTTAATAAGTTGTGTATAAGTTTCTTGTTGCGATGCCGCAACGACCAATGATTGCTGTTTTTTGCGCTGTACGGAGGGGGCTTTTTGCCTACAATGAAGCTCCAACTATCGCAGTTGCCATAGATTGTTGGTTCAGGGCGCGTCACTACTCGACGCGCCCTTTTTTCTTGTCCCTGCGTTTTAATTCAATCACTTGAAGCTCTTCGTTGATGAATCACATCAGAAATTTTTCGATCATTGCGCACATTGATCATGGCAAATCGACGCTGGCCGACCGGCTGATCCAGCGTTGCGGGGGACTGGAAGAACGGGAGATGCAGGCGCAGGTGCTTGATTCGATGGACATCGAAAAAGAGCGTGGGATAACCATCAAGGCGCAGACCGCTGCGCTGCAATACAAGGCCGGCGACGGCCAGGTCTACAACCTCAACCTGATCGATACGCCGGGCCATGTGGACTTCTCCTACGAGGTGTCGCGTTCGCTGTCGGCCTGCGAAGGCGCTTTGCTGGTGGTGGACGCCAGCCAGGGTGTCGAGGCGCAGACCGTAGCCAATTGTTATACCGCGCTGGACCTGGGTGTCGAAGTGGTGCCGGTGCTCAACAAGATGGATTTGCCCAACGCCGACCCCGAAAACGCCAAGGTCGAGATCGAAGACGTGATCGGTATCGATGCCTCCAACGCCATCCCATGTTCCGCCAAGACCGGCATGGGGATCGACGACATCCTGGAAGCCATTGTGGCCAGAATCCCGGCGCCCAAAGGCAATCCGGCCGGTCCGTTGCGCGCCATGATCATTGACAGCTGGTTTGACAGCTATGTGGGCGTGGTGATGCTGGTGCGCGTGGTGGACGGCCGCCTGGTCAAGGGCGAACGCATCAAGCTGATGGCCACGGAGGCCGTCTTCAACGCCGACAACATGGGGGTGTTCACGCCGGCCAACCAACCGCGGGAATCGCTCGAAGCCGGCCAGGTGGGCTACATCATTGCCGGCATCAAGGAACTGCAGGCGGCCAAGGTGGGCGACACCGTGACCCTGGAGAAAAAGCTGCCCAACAACGCGGGTCCGGCCACCGAGGCGTTGCCCGGTTTCAAGGAGATCCAGCCCCAGGTGTTTGCCGGCTTGTACCCGACCGAGGCCAATCAATACGACTCGCTGCGTGATGCTCTCGAGAAGCTCAAGCTCAACGACGCCTCGCTGCACTACGAGCCCGAGGTGTCGCAGGCGCTGGGTTTTGGCTTTCGGTGCGGTTTCCTGGGCCTGCTGCACATGGAAATCGTGCAGGAGCGGCTGGAGCGCGAGTTCGACCAGGACCTCATCACCACCGCTCCGAGCGTGGTGTACCAGGTGGTCAAGGGCAACGGCGAAATTCTGATGGTCGAAAACCCGTCCAAGATGCCGGAAATCGGGCAGATCCAGGAGATCCGCGAACCGATCGTGAAGGTGCACCTGTATATGCCGCAGGAATACGTGGGCCCGGTGATGACGCTGGCCAACCAGAAGCGCGGTGTGCAGTTGAATATGGCCTACCACGGCCGCCAGGTCATGCTGACCTATGAACTGCCGTTGGGCGAGATCGTGCTCGATTTCTTCGACAAGCTCAAATCGGTCAGCCGGGGCTACGCCAGCATGGACTACGAATTCAAGGAATTCCGGGCGTCGGACGTGGTCAAGGTCGACATCCTGCTCAACGGCGAGAAGGTCGATGCGCTCTCCATCATCGTGCACCGCAGCCAGTCGCAGTACCGGGGCCGTGCCGTGGTGGCCAAGATGCGCGAGATCATCAGCCGCCAGATGTACGATGTGGCCATCCAGGCGGCCATCGGTGCCAATATCATCGCGCGCGAAACCATCAAGGCGCTGCGCAAGAACGTGCTGGCAAAATGCTACGGTGGTGACATCAGTCGCAAACGCAAACTCCTTGAGAAACAGAAAGCAGGCAAGAAGCGCATGAAGCAAATCGGTTCGGTTGAAGTACCCCAGGAAGCCTTTTTGGCGATTTTGCAGGTGGAGGATTGATGCAGTACCTCACCTCCCTGATCCTGGCGGCTTTTGTCGGCTATGTCGGCGCCTGGTATTACGGCGCCATCGATGGCAATTTCGCCCTGCTGCTGTTCCTGGCCTCGGTCATCACCGGGCTGTACTGGCTGGCCGAACGCTTTTATTTCCTGCCCCAGCGCCAGCGGGCGGCAGCCCAGCTGGAAGCCCAGGCGATCCAGCGGCGCGAGGATCTGAACAAGCAGGGTATAACGCAAGTTGACAGCGACATGGCGCAGGCCCGCGAGCGGCTGCTCATGCAGCCCTGGTGGCTGGACTGGACCGCCGGACTGTTCCCGGTGATCATTGTTGTCTTCCTGCTGCGCTCCTTTCTGTTCGAGCCGTTCAAGATTCCTTCGGGCTCCATGATCCCGACGCTGCTGGTCGGGGACCTGATCCTGGTGAACAAATTCCATTACGGCGTACGCCTGCCGGTGATCAATATCAAGATCACCGAGGGAAGCAAAGTCGAGCGCGGCGATGTGATGGTGTTCCGCTATCCCCCGAAGCCCAGCCTGGACTACATCAAGCGCGTGGTGGGCGTGCCCGGTGACGAAGTGGCGTACCTGAACAAGCGCTTGACGATCAACGGGCAGCCGGTCAGCACGACGTCGGTACCGGAATTTTTCGACGAAGACGCCATGCGCTACTTCAAACAATACGAAGAATCGCTCGGCTCGGTGAAGCACCGCCTGCTGAACGACGATGATCGCCCAGCTTTCGTACCGGGGGTGGAGGAATTCCCGTACCGGCAGAACTGCAACTACAGCGTCGAAGGCGTCGTCTGCAAGGTGCCCGAGGGTCACTATTTCATGATGGGCGACAATCGCGATAATTCAATGGATTCGCGTTTCTGGGGATTTGTGCCGGACAAGAACATCGTGGGCAAGGCCTTCTTTGTCTGGATGAATTTCAGCAACCTGAAGCGGATCGGTTCGTTCAATTGACAGCAATATGTTAAAGATAGGGGCAGCAATGATGGGGCAACTCAAATCAGGTCAACGTGGCATCACTTTTATCGGGCTGTTGTTTATCGGCGGGATTCTGGCGGTGACCGGCGTCGTCGTGGCGCAGGTCGTCCCGACGCTGATTGAGCTGCAGTCGATCCACAAGGCCATCAACAAGGCGCGCGAAGGCAATTCGGTGGCCGAAGTCCGCATGATTTTCGACAAGGCCGCCACAATCGATGACATCAAGTCGATCAGCGCCAATGATCTTGAGATTACCAAGCAGGGGGAAAAGGTGGTGATCAGCTTCGCCTACCAGCGCGAAATCCACCTGGCTGGCCCAGCCTGGCTGACCCTCAAATACGACGGGCAATCCAAATAGCGTGACTGATGGACTGACCGCGTTGCAAGACCGCTTGCAGCATCAATTCTCCAATCCGGCCTTGCTGGGCCGCGCCGTCACGCACCGCAGCTTTTCAGCGGACCACAACGAGCGCCTGGAATTCCTGGGCGATGCGGTGCTGAACCTGGCGGTGGCCGATCTGCTGTATGAACGGCTGAGCAATCTGCCCGAGGGCGATCTCTCCCGTATCCGGGCCAATCTGGTCAAGCAGGACACCCTGCATCAATTGGCAACGGATCTGGGCCTGCCCGACGTGATTCGCCTGGGTGAAGGCGAGGTGCGTTCGGGCGGAAGCAGGCGGCCCTCCATCCTGGGTGATGCCCTTGAGGCAGTCATTGGCGCCGTTTACCTGGATGCCGGTTTTGCGGCGGCCCAATCCCTGGTGCACCGGCTATTCCATGCAGTTGAAATCAACCCGCAGATGCAGGCCAGTGCCAAGGACGCCAAAACCGAGTTGCAGGAATGGCTGCAAGGGCGCAAGATGAAACTACCGCTGTACCGTGTCGTCGGCACGCTGGGCGTGGCACACAAGCAGACCTTTGACGTGGAGTGTGAAATCGTCGAACTCAACCTCACCGAGCGCGGAATTGGCGCTTCCCGCCGCGCTGGCGAACAGGCGGCGGCCACAGCCATGCTGCAGACTCTCAAGAGCGGGGGAAAGTCATGATCGATACGAATTCGACAGCCATCGAACCTGATTCTGACGTCCCTGATGGCCGCAATGAAGCGGCAAGCACCGCCCGGCGCTGCGGTCTGGTGGCGATTGTCGGCAAGCCCAATGTGGGCAAATCCACCCTGCTCAACGCGCTGGTGGGGCAAAAGATCAGCATCACCTCGCGCAAGGCGCAAACCACCCGGCACCGCATCACGGGCATGCGTACCCAAGGCGCGACCCAGTTTGTATTTGTCGACACGCCCGGTTTCCAGACCCGCCACAACAACGCCCTGAACCGCGCGCTCAACAAAACGGTGATGGGCGCGGTCGGGGATGTGGACCTGATCCTGTTCGTGGTCGAGGCCGGCATTTTCAACCAGGCCGATGCCAAGGTGCTGGCGCTGCTGAGCAAGGACATCCCCACCCTGCTCGTGGCCAACAAGCTGGACCAGGTCAACCGTCGGGCCGAGATTGCCCCCTGGCTGCAGGAGATGCAGCAACGGCACGCCTTTGCCGAATTTGTGCCGATGTCGGCCAAAAACGCCAAGGATATCGAACGCCTGCTGGGGATCTGCGAGAAATACCTGCCCGAGCAGGACTGGTGGTATTCCGAGGACGAACTGACCGACCGCAGCGAAAAATTCCTGGCCAGCGAGACCGTGCGCGAAAAATTGTTCCGCCTGACCGGTGATGAACTGCCCTACACCTCGACCGTGGTGATCGACAAGTTCGAGGAAGAGCCGGGCAAGGGCAAGCAAAAGCGCCTGGTCAAAATCGCGGCCACCATCGTGGTGGAACGGGAGGGCCACAAGGCCATGGTGATCGGCGACAAGGGCGAGCGCATCAAGCGCATTGGCACCGAGACCCGGGTCGAACTCGAAAAACTCATGGATGCCAAGGTGTTCATCGAACTGTGGGTCAAGGTGCGCTCGGGCTGGGCCGATGACGAAGCGCGGGTGCGCAGCTTTGGGTATGAATGAGCACACCCCCAGGCTTGCTCGCTGCGCCTAGCCTCCGCAGGGGGCAACGCCAACGGCCCGGCAAAGCCGGTTCCGCGGCGTTCGCTGGTTTGGGGGCGGAGTGGTGGGGGTGCTGAACCATGGCGACGAAACGCATTTCCGATGAACCGGCCTATGTGCTGCACCGCTACGACTGGAGCGAGTCCAGCCTGATTCTGGAAGTCTTCACCCGCCACCATGGCCGTATCGCCCTGGTGGCCAAAGGGGCCAAGCGGCCGAGTTCCAGTTTTCGGCCCGTGCTGCTGCCCTTGCAGCCGCTGCAGCTGGCCTTTGGCGGCGATGCTGAAATTCGCACCCTCAAAAGTGCGGAGTGGATGGGCGGGCACGTCATGCCGACGGGCGAGGCCCTGCTGTCGGGCTATTACCTCAATGAACTGCTGATGCTGCTGCTGGCGCGGGATGACCCGCATCCGGGCCTGTTCGACATCTACGCCAATGTGGTCCAGGTGCTGGCCTCGGAACACGGCGAGGTGCTGCAGACGGCGCTGCGCGCCTTCGAGTTGCTGCTGTTGCGTGAAATCGGCCTGCTGCCCCTGCTCGATGCGCAGACCATGACCTTGAATGGCCTGCAAGCCGAGGGCCGCTACAGTCTGGTGCCCGAGGGCGGTTTGCGCTTGAGCAGCGAAGCGGATCGGGCCAGTCTCTCTGGAACCCAGTGGCAGGCCCTGCAGCAGTCGCTGGCCGATGGCGCCCCCTTCACGGCCACGCTGCGGGCCTGTTCCGAGGTGATGAGCGGGCTCAAACCCCAGTTGCGCACGCTGCTCAATTACCATTGCGGGGTTGGAACCTTGCGCACCCGGCAGATGATGATCGATATCCAGTCCCTATAGATATGACCCCCGCCCTCCGTACAAACCTTTCTGTCAACCTCAACAAGGTCGCCTTGGTGCGCAACACGCGGCACCTGGGAATCCCCAGCGTCACCCGTGCGGCCACGCTGTGCCTGCGGGCCGGGGCCCACGGCATCACGGTGCATCCGCGCCCGGATGAGCGGCACATTCGTGCCCACGACGTACATGATCTGGCGGCCCTGCTCAAGGCCTGGCCGGATCGAGAGTTCAACATCGAGGGCAATCCGTTCCACAACCTGATGGATTTCGTGCGCACGGTGCGGCCGCAGCAATGCACTTTCGTGCCCGATACCCAAGGCCAGTTCACCAGCGACCACGGCTGGAATTTTCCCGCGGATGCCGAGCGGCTGCGTCCGGTGATTGTCGAAGCCAAAGCCTTGGGCGTGCGCGTCAGCCTGTTCATGGACGCCGAGCCACGGGCCATGGCAGCGGCCCGGGCCGTCGGGGCCGATCGCGTGGAGTTGTACACCGAGCCCTATGCCGCAGCCTGGGGCACAGCGCAGCAGGCGGCCCAACTGGCGCGCTTTGCCGCCGCAGCGCAGGCGGCGCTGGACGCCGGACTGGAAGTCAACGCCGGCCATGACCTGAACCGCGACAACCTCACGATCTTTTTGAAACAGGTTCCCGGCGTGAAGGAGGTCTCCATTGGCCACGCGCTGATTGCCGATGCGCTGGAGCTGGGCTATGACGCTACGGTGAAAGACTATCTGCGCTGCATCGAAGCGGCCTACCTATGATCTACGGCATCGGTACCGATATCTGCGACGTGCGGCGCATCCGCGCCAGTGTCGAGCGGCACGGCGAGCGCTTTGCCCAGCGCGTCCTCAGCGATGCCGAGTTTGCGACCTGGAAGACGCGTAGCACACGCTGGTCCGAGCGTGGCTTGCGTTACCTGGCCACCCGTTTCAGCGCCAAGGAGGCCTTTTCCAAAGCCATTGGACTGGGCATGCACATGCCCATGAGCTGGCGTTTGTGCGAAATCGGCACGCTGCCCAGCGGCAAGCCCGTCATCGTGCTGCACGGCGGCCTGAAGGACTGGTTTGAAGCGCAGGGCCTGACGGCTCACGTGAGCGTGACGGATGAAACTGATTACGCTGCCAGCTTCGTGGTCGTCGAGAAAACTGCCTCCATGCCGGGCGAAATGAGCAGTTATTGAATTCATCACATCGACCGGATTAAAAATGACCCAACACGCACCCCTGATCATCGACATCGCCGGCACCAGCTTGAACAAGGCGGACCGTCGGCGTCTGAAACACCCGCTGGTTGGCGGCATCATCCTGTTCGCACGCAACTGGCAGGACCGGGCCCAACTTGGCAGCCTGTGCCGCGACATCAAGAAAATCAGGCGCGACCTGCTGATCTGCGTGGACCATGAAGGCGGACGCGTTCAACGCTTCAGGACCGATGGCTTCACCCATCTGCCCCCCATGCGTGCCCTGGGCGAGATGTGGCTCAACACGCCGATGGAAGCCACCAACGCGGCCACTGCTTGTGGCTATGTGCTGGCTACCGAGTTGCGCGCCTGTGGCGTGGACTTCAGCTTTACGCCGGTGCTCGACCTGGACTATGGCGAGAGCGGGGTGATTGGCAACCGGTCTTTCGCGCGTGACCCGCGCGTGGTGACGTTGCTGGCCAAGAGCCTGATGCACGGCCTGCGCCTGGGGGGCATGGCCAGTTGCGGCAAGCATTTTCCCGGCCACGGTTTTGTCAAGGCCGATTCGCATACCGAAATTCCCGTGGACCGGCGCAGCCTCAAGGCCATTCTGGCCGATGACGCGGCGCCTTACGGCTGGTTGAACACCACGCTGGAGAGCGTCATGCCGGCGCACGTGATCTACCCCAAAGTCGATGCGCGGCCCGCAGGTTTTTCAGCGAAGTGGCTGGGCGATATCCTGCGCGGGCGGCTTGGCTTCGATGGCGCCGTGTTCAGCGACGATCTCAGCATGGCCGGCGCGCGCTTGCTCGATGGGCGCGAGGTGAGTTACTCCGAAGCGGCCGTGACAGCGCTCAATGCCGGCTGCGACATGGTCTTGCTGTGCAACCAATCGCTGGACGGCGGCCAGGCGGTGGATGGCCTGATTGAAGGCGTGACCGAAGCGCAGATCAAGGGCCACTGGCATCCCAATGAAACCAGCGAGGTTCGCCGGCTGGCTTTGTTGCCCGCGACACCTTCAATCGCTTGGGATGACTTGATGGTGAGCCCCGCCTACATGCACGCACTGGATATTTTGCCCTGAGTGACGCCTCGCCCGCAGGCAAGCTTGCAGTGTCGTCACAGCTCTGACGCCAGAAGCTTATAAGGGTCAGGCTGCTCGCTTGTGCCAGCCGGATGGCCGGGACATGAGCAGAGTTGTCGCATTCTGCGACAGGCATCGCTTCCTGCCGTGCGGCTCACGGGTTATCCCTATTTACAGGATATTGACCGCTGCGAGACTGGGTTTGACACGAATCGGCTACCGCAACCCGTTCGGTCAAATTTCAGTTTTGTCCACAAATCACGAAAGGGTGAAGCACATGAAACCAGAACAAGGAAGTGTGATCAAACGGAGCGCGATGTACCTGGCAGTCAGCCTGGCGTTAACGTTTTCCGCGAGTACGAGCTTTGCGAAGGATGACGATGCAAACCTGGACAAGCTGGGCGCCTTCAAGCGGACCGACACCGGGCCGATGAAGCGCGTGCCGCAAGGCGGCGCGTACGCAGAGAACCTGAAAAAGGTTCTGCAGCAGATCAAGATGCCAGATGGCTTCAAGATCGAGCTGTTCGCCATCGTGCCCGATGCGCGTGGCATGGCGGTGAGCCGCAACACGGCTGCGGTCTGGGTGGGAACCCGCAAAAGCACCGTTTATTCGGTCAATGACCGCGACATGGACAACGTTGCTGACACGGTCGAGGAGTTCAGCCCGAGCGTGAAGTTCGATATTCCCGCCGGCGCCTGCTACTCGCCCGATGGCTTCCTGTTCATCGCCGAGCGCAACCGCGTGATGATGTTCCCGGCGGCGGAATACTTCATGGAAGGCTCCGATACGGTCGCGTTTGCGATTGTCAAACAGGGTGAACTGATTCCGCCTGATGAAGAATCGTACAACCATACTGCGCGCGCCTGCGTGATCGGCCCTGACAACCGGATCTACATCACGCTTGGACAGCCGTTCAACGTGCAGCCACCGGAAAAAGTCGATCTGTACCGGAAGTGGGGCATTGGTGGCATCGTCAGCTTCAACCGGGACGGCAAGGATCGTCGGGTTGAAGCAACCGGCATCCGCAACTCCTCAGGCCTCGCGTTCAACCCCAAGGACAAGAGCCTGTGGTTTACCGACAACCAGGTTGACGGCATGGGAGACGAGACACCTCCCGGCGAGTTGAACCGGATCCCGAGGGCGGGCATGTGGTTCGGGGCCCCGTATTACGGCGGCGGAGAGGTGCGGACCGACGAGTACAAGGGCAAGCCGATCCCGAAGGAAATGGCCGACAAGTACGTCAAACCGCAGGTGGAGATGGTGGCGCATGCGGCGGACCTGGGCATGATGTTCTATACGGGAAAAATGTTCCCGGCCAAATACAAGAACGCGATCTTCAGCGCGCAGCACGGTTCCTGGAACGCGGTCAAGCCCAGGGGCGCAAGAGTGATGGTGACCTACCTCGATGACAAGGGCAACGCAGCCAAGACAGAACCGTTTGCCGAAGGCTGGATGAACGCGGATGGCGTCTATCTCGGCCGGCCGGTTGACGTGCAGCAGTATGTCGACGGTTCGATCCTGGTGTCGGACGACAAGGCCGGTGCGATCTACCGCATCTCGTATCAAGGCAAGTAAAAAGTGGCTGAAAATGAGCGGGCCGGGCTTGGTTGGCCCGGCCCGCTTTATTTTGAGCAAACAGAAAATGCATATTTTCAAGAAAAAATTACTCGGCACGTTCTTGCTGCTGGCCGTGCTGCTGGAGCCAGCCTTGGCTGGTGACATGGCAGCAGCGCGGACCAAGGCACAAGCACTGTGCGAAAACTGTCATGGCGTCAACGGCGTGGCGACGCTGCCCGGTGCGGCCAACCTGAGTGGCCAGCAGAAGGAATACCTGCGGGAACAATTGCGCGCGTTCCGATCAGGCAGTCGCCAGAATCCTCAAATGAGCGTGATTGCCAAAATGCTCACGGATGCCGACATCGAGAACTTGTCCGAATGGTATGCCGCCTTCAAGGTTACCGTTGAAATGCCAAAGTGAGCGCCCTCAAGCGCGCTTGGCGCTTTGCCCGCAGGTCTATTGGCTCCAGACATCTGGAGGTTCTCACGCGACGAGCCTGGATTCAACCCAGTTGACCGGTGGCTTGCATCGGCGCGTTGCCTGGCCACGTCAACCGGCCCGCCGTTTCCCGGTGGGTCAGATATAGCCGCAGGTCAAACTCGTACTGATGGTAGTCGGACTCCATGTGTGTGCATAGCTGGTAGAACGCCTTGTCGTGTGCTTTCTCCCGCAGGTGCGCCAGTTCATGCACCGTGATCATTCGCAGGAACTCGATCGGCACTTCCTTGAAGAGCGTGGCGATGCGGATTTCTCGTTTGGCCTTGAGCTTGCTGCCCTGGACGCGTGACACGGTGGTGTGCGTGCCCAGGGCATGCTGGATGACCTGGAGCTTGCTGTCGAACGCGACCTTGCTCAAGGGCTCGGCGTTGCGCAGGTACTCGGTCTTGAGGCCCTGCACATAGTCGAACAGGGCCTTGTCGGTGCGGATGCTGTGGGCCGTCCTGTATTTCTTCAGCAGCAGTTCGCCCAGGCGGTTCTGTGCGCTGAGTTGGCGGACCTGTTCCAACACGGCGTCCGGGTAGCCGGCCAGGTACTTGAGCAAGCTTCAGCCTTCGCGGCGCAAGGCGGGGAAGAGGATCACGTCGCGGATGCTCGGGCTGTCGGTCAGCAGCATCATCAGGCGGTCGATGCCGATGCCGCAGCCGCCGGTGGGCGGCATGCCGTATTCCAGCGCCCGCACGAAGTCGTGGTCGTAGAACATGGCTTCGTCGTCACCACCGTCCTTGGCCGCGACCTGGCCGTGGAAGCGCGCGGCCTGTTCCTCGGCGTCGTTGAGCTCGGAGAAGCCGTTGCCAAATTCGCGTCCGGTAATGTAGAGCTCGAAGCGCTCGGTGACCTCGGGGTGGTGGTCGCTGGCGCGGGCCAGCGGCGAAATTTCCACCGGATGTTCGCAGATGAAGGTCGGCTGCCAGAGCTTTTCCTCCACGGTCTCTTCGAAATACATCACCTGCAGACCGGCCAGTGTGCGGGCGGAGAGCTTGTTCTTTTCTTCCGTCAGGCCGAGTTTTTTCAGGGCATGGATGAGCCACTCGCGCTCGTCCACGCGGATGCCGGCTTCGGTGTGCTTGAGGATGGCTTCGCGGATGGTCAGGCGCTCGAAGGGCTGCGACAGGTCCACCGGCTGGCCGGCGTAGCTCAGGGTGGTGGTGCCGACGGCCTGGATGGCGGCATGGCGCACCAGCGACTCGGTGAAGGTCATCAGGTCCTGGTAGTCCCAGTAGGCCGCGTAGAACTCCATCATCGTGAACTCGGGGTTGTGCCGTACCGAGATGCCTTCGTTGCGGAAGTTGCGGTTGATCTCGTACACCCGCTCAAAGCCGCCGACGATCAGGCGTTTGAGATACAACTCGGGTGCGATGCGCAGGTACATCTGCTGGTCCAGCGCATTGTGGTGCGTCGTAAACGGCTTGGCATTGGCGCCGCCGGGAATCGGGTGCAGCATCGGTGTTTCAACCTCCAGGAAACCATGCGACACCATGAACTCGCGGATCGAACTCACCGCCTTGCTGCGCGCCACAAAGCGCTTGCGCGCGTCGTCATCGGTCATCAGATCCACATAGCGCTGGCGGTATTTGACCTCCTGGTCGTTGATGCCGTGAAACTTGTCCGGCATGGGGCGCAGGCTCTTGGTGAGCAGGCGCACGTTGCTGGCGTGGATGGACAACTCGCCCGTTTTGGTCTTGAAAATCGTGCCCTCGGCAGCCACGATGTCGCCCAGGTCCCAGTGCTTGAATTGCTCATAGACCTCGGCACCGACGTCCTCGCCTTTGACATAGATCTGGATGCGGCCGGTGCTGTCCTGCAGGGTGGCAAAGCTGGCCTTGCCCATGACGCGCTTGAGCATCATGCGCCCGGCTACTTTGGCGGTGCTGCCCTGTTCCAGCAGCCCTTCGGGCGTCTGGCCGGCATGGGCGGCAAACAGCTCGGCGGCACGGTCAGCCGGTTTGAAGTCGTTCGGGAAGGCGACGCCCTTGCCCTGGGCTTGTTGCTGGCGGATGGCCTTGAGCTTGTCGCGGCGCTCGGCAATCAGCTGGTTTTCGTCCTGGGGGGCGGAGGGGGAGTTGTGGTCAGACATGGAATGGCAGGTTGGGTGGCCGTCAGGGTTTGACAGGTCAGAACCCTCTATTTTAATGACGCTATGATTTGTGGAGTTTTTGGCCCTGATTCATGCTTTATCAAATCATTTTCCTGTTGCTCGAAGTCGTCACCGGCGTGCTGGGCGGAGCTTGTCTGCTGCGCCTGTACATGCAGCATCAGCGCATTCCCATGTCGGCCCGTTCGGGCAATCCGTTGGGCCGCTTTATCTTTGCCCTGACGGACTGGCTGGTGTTGCCGTTGCGGCGCGTGGTCCCGTCGCTGGGTCGCTGGGACATGGCCAGCCTGGTGGCCGCCTTCCTGCTGGAGTTGATCCAGTTCTCCCTGCTTTGGCTGTTGGGAACGGGGGGCAGCTATCTTTCCGTGCTGATCCTGGCGGCCTTCGGTGTGGTTCGCCTGGCGATCTCCGGCCTGTCGGGCCTGGTGATCGTCTATGCCATCCTGTCCTGGTTGCAGACCAGCACCGTGCTGACCGATGTGATCGAGCGGCTGTGTGCGCCGCCGCTCATGCCCATCCGGCGCGTGCTGCCCCTGGTGGGCGGCGTGGATTTGTCGCCGCTGGTATTGCTGCTGTTGCTGCAGGTGGCCGCCATCCTGCTGGGTGGCCTGCAGGCTTCGGCACTGCTTTGATGCCCGCCGCCGCGTCTTGCAGCGGTACGGATCAGATCACCGCATCCGCCGGCAGACGTTGCAGCATGGCCAGGCTGCTGGCGATGGTCTTGCGCAACTCGCGGCGGTCGCAGATGAAATCCACCGCGCCTTTTTGCTGCAGAAACTCGGCGCGCTGGAAGCCCTCGGGCAAGGTCACGCGCACCGTGGACTCGATCACGCGCGGGCCGGCAAAACCGATCAGCGCCTTGGGCTCGGCAATCACCACATCGCCCAGGAAAGCGAAGCCCGCGCTCACACCGCCCATGGTGGGGTCGGTCAGCACGCTGATATAAGGCAGGCCTTTTTTGGCCAGACGGGTCAGGGACGCATTGGTCTTGGCCATCTGCATCAGCGACAACAGGCCTTCCTGCATGCGCGCGCCGCCGGTGGCGGTGAAGCAGATGAAGGGCACTTTCTGCTCGATGGCGGTTTCCACGCCGCGCACGAAGCGCTCGCCCACCACGGAGCCCATGCTGCCGCCCATGAAGCCGAATTCGAAGCAGGCGGCCACCAGGCTGATGCCGTGCACGGCGCCGCCCATGACGACCAGGGCATCGGTTTCGCCGGTGTTTTCCATCGCCTCCTTGAGGCGTTCGGGGTATTTGCGGCTGTCCTTGAATTTGAGGGCATCCACCGGCAACACTTCCTGGCCGATCTCGAAGCGGCCTTCGTTGTCCAGGAAGACATTCAGTCGGGCCCGGGCGTCGATGCGGTGGTGGTGGCTGCAGGTCGGGCAGACATTCTGGTTTTGTTCCAGATCGGTCTTGTAGAGCACGGTTTCGCAACTGGGGCATTTGATCCACAGGCCTTCGGGCACGCTGCGCCGGTCAGCCGGGTCGGTGTGCTGGATCTTCGGGGGCAGTAGTTTTTCGAGCCAACTCATGTGCATTTCCTCAATCTATAAATTGGGGTCAGATTCCAATTTATACGTTCTAGCAAGGTTCGGATTATGAATCCAAAGCGGTCCGGATTTCCCGCAGGAAGTCCGCGGCCGCGCGGACGACCTGGTCCCGGGGCTGGTTGTCAATCAACTGGATGATCCGGCTGCCGATCACCACGGCATCGGCCACCTTGCCGATGGCACGTGCGGTTGCCGCATCGCGGATGCCGAAGCCCACGCCGACCGGCACACTGACATGCTGGCGAATGCGCGGCAGCATGGCTTCCACGGCGCCGGTGTCCAGGGTCCCGGCGCCCGTGACGCCCTTGAGCGAGACGTAATACACATAGCCACTGGCCACGCGAGCGATTTGCGCCATGCGCTCGGTCGTGGAGGTGGGTGCGAGCAGGAAGATCAGGTCCAGGCCGTGCGCCTTGAGCGCGGCGGCAAAATTCTCGCATTCCTCGGGCGGATAGTCCACCACCAGCACGCCATCGACACCAGCCGCAGCGGCATCACGGGCGAAAGCATTGTTGTCCGGGGCCGGGTGCAACTGGTTGTAGCGCTCGATCGGGTTGGCGTAACCCATCAGCACCACCGGTGTGCTGGTGTTCTTGGTCCGGAAGGTTCGCACCATCTCCAGCACCTGGCGCAGGCCGATGCCCAGTGCCAGCGCCTTGTCGCCGGCCTTCTGGATCACCGGGCCGTCAGCGCTGGGGTCCGAGAAGGGCACGCCGAGTTCGATCACGTCAGCCCCGGCGGCCACCATGCCGTGCATCAACTCGGGTGTGATGTCGGCATAGGGAAAGCCGGCCGTGACGAACGGAATCAGGGCCTTGCGTTTTTGCGCTTTCAGCGCGGCAAAGGTGGCATTGATGCGGCTCATTTCGTTACCTTGATCGTTTGTTCGGTAGCCGCCGCACCTTTGACGGCCTGGCCCTGGCAACTCGGGCGGCAAAAGAAATCGCCGTGACTCAGGTCGGCCACGGTGCCGATGTCCTTGTCGCCCCGACCCGACAGGCTGACCAGGATGGACTGGTCCGGGCGCATGGTCTTGGCCAGTTTCATGGCGTAGGCCACGGCATGGCTCGATTCGAGCGCCGGGATGATGCCCTCGGTGCGGCACAGGTAGTGGAAGGCCGCCAAGGCCTCCTTGTCGGTGATGCCGACATACTCGGCACGGCCGATGTCTTTCAGATACGCGTGTTCCGGGCCGACGCCAGGGTAGTCCAGGCCGGCGCTGATGCTGTGGGTTTCGGTGACTTGGCCGTTGTCGTCCTGCAGCACATAGGTGCGGTTGCCGTGCAATACGCCCGGGCTGCCACGCTGCAGTGAAGCCGAATGTTTGCCGCTGTCCATGCCTTCGCCGGCCGCTTCCACGCCGATCAGGCGGGTTTTTTCATGGGCAATGTAGGGATAGAAGATGCCCATGGCGTTCGAGCCGCCGCCAACACAGGCGACGACCGCGTCCGGCTGCCCGGTCTTGCAGCCCGTCCGCTTGAGCATCTCGGGCATCTGCAGCAGGCATTCCTCGCCGATCACGCTCTGGAAATCGCGCACCATCATCGGGTAGGGGTGCGGGCCGGCTACCGTACCGATGATGTAGAAAGTGTTGTCCACGTTGGCCACCCAGTCCCGCATGGCCTCGTTCAGGGCGTCCTTCAAGGTCTTGCTGCCGCTTTCCACCGGCACCACGGTGGCACCCAGCAGCTTCATGCGGTACACATTCGGGCTCTGACGCTTGACGTCCTCGCTGCCCATATAGACCACGCATTCCAGGCCGTAGCGCGCGCAGATGGTGGCGGTAGCCACGCCGTGCTGGCCGGCGCCAGTCTCGGCGATGATGCGGGTCTTGCCCATGCGCCGGGCCAGCATGGCCTGGCCGATGGTGTTGTTGATCTTGTGCGCGCCGGTGTGGTTGAGGTCTTCGCGCTTGAGGAAGATCTGCGCGCCGCCTTGCTCCCGGCTCATGCGGGCAGCATGGTAGACCGGCGAGGGCCGGCCGACAAAATGGGCCAGCTCGTACTTGAACTCGGCCAGAAACTCCGGGTCGTGCTGGTACTTGGCGTAGGCCTCGCGCAGTTGGTTGATGGCGTGCGTCAACGTCTCGCTGACGAAGCTGCCGCCGTAGATGCCGAAATGGCCCGAAGCATCGGGCTGGTGGTACTCAAACATGGGTTTAACCTGCAAATTGTCTGTCTGCGGCACGCACGGCCGCGACAAACTGGTTGATTTTTTCGGCGTCCTTGATGCCCTTGCGAGGGGCGCCATCGGGGCCGATCATCTCGACGCCGGAGCTCACGTCCACGGCCAGCGATTTACAGCGCGGCCTCAGGAGCAGGATGCCATCGGTCACGTTGGCGGCATCGAGCCCACCACCTAAGACGAGGTGAGAGTTGACGTTTGGAGGAAGAAGTGACCAATCGAATGCCTTGCCGCCACCGCCAAATCCGTCAACGTGAGCGTCGAGCAGGATGGCCTGGGCGCCTGAATAATCCTGGGCGTATTTTACGAGGTCGAAGTCCCGGCCGGCTGCGCCCAGGGGAATGCGGGCAGCGCGCAGGAACGGTCGGGCGCCTTGCTGGGTGGCTTCAAGACATTGAACCGGCGTTTCATCCCCATGAAATTGGATGGCAGCCCCTGGAATACGGGCGCAGGCTGCTATTATTTTCGTAGCTTCCTCGTTGACAAAAAGCAGCACCGGGGTGACGAACGGGGGCAGGCGCCGGGCCAATTCGGCGGCGCGCTCGGGCGTCACATGGCGTGGACTCTTGCTGTAGAGCACAAAGCCGATGGCATCCGCACCGGCGGCCACAGCGGCGTCCACGTCCTGTTCGCGGGTCAGGCCACAGATCTTGATACGTGTTCTCATGGCAGGCCATCATAAGCTGGCGTGCGCTCGGGCAGTCCCCAGCGGTCGTCATAGCGCGGCCCCAGAAAATAAAGTCCATCTGGTGAAAAGGTGGGGGCCGCGACATCGCGGCTGTGCGCGGCCAGCACCTGTGCCATCCAGCCGGGCGGGTGCTTGCCCTGGCCGATGGCCACCAGGCAACCCATGATGTTGCGGATCATGTGATGCAAAAAGGCATTGGCTTCGAACTCGAAACGCCAGTAGGCCCCACGACGGAGGATCTCGATGCGTTGCAGCGTTTTGACCGGCGACAGCGCCTGGCAGGCGGAGGCTCGAAACGAGGTGAAATCATGCTCCCCCAGCAGATGGCTGGCTGCCTCCTGCATGGGGGCCAGTTGCAGGGGATGGAAGGCCCAGCCTACACGACCGGTATCGAAGCTGGGGCGCACCGGCGACTCCAGCAGAATGTAGGTATACCGGCGTGACAGGGCACTGGCGCGGCAGTGGAACTCTTTCGGCACGATGTGGGCCCATTGCACCGCGATATCGCGGGGCAGGAAGGTATTGGTGCCTCGTACCCAGGAGTAGGGCGTGCGGTCCAGTTCGGTGTCGAAATGGACCACCTGCATGAGACCATGCACGCCAGCATCGGTGCGGCCGGCGCACAAGGTAGAGACGCGCTGGGTGGCGAACTTGCCCAGTGCCGCCTCCAACTGGTCCTGAACCGTGCGTCCGGACGGCTGGCTTTGCCATCCGTCATACGGCTGTCCGTTGTAGCTGAGGCCTAAGGCCACCCTCACGGCAACGCCAAGTCAAAGAAAGCCACGATCAGGCGGCTCGATCCTAGCCGAGTTGGCTCAGGGCTTTGTGTGCCTTGGCTTTCATTTCGCCCGAAGCTTCGGCAATGATTTCTTCGATCAGGGCCCGGGCGCCATCCGTGTCACCGATGGCGTTGAATTCCTCGGCCAGCGCCAGCTTGGTGCCCAGCGGGTCGTCGGAACCGGTAGCGGGCTGCTCTGACGGGGTACCCAGGTCCAGGGAGAGTGAACCCAGATCGAATTCCAGCATGCCTGACTTGGCCGGTTCAGCCGGGGCAAGCGGTGTCGGTGCCGTGCTGCCAGCCGACAACTCGTCGGGTTGCGTGGCCAGCGTAGGCAGGGGAGCCTCAAGCTCCATGCTTTTGCTGGCCCGGGCCGGAACACTGGGGGCCGCGGCCGGCCGGTTCTGGGAAGAAGCCTCGCTGATCGAACTTGGCGGGGCTTCGTCGAGCGAAAAATCCAGATCAAGATCCAGATCCATCGCGGAAGCAGGCGCCGCAGGCGAGGGGGGCACTGGCCGGGCCGTCGCGCTGGTGCCGCGGGCATCCATGTCCTGCAGAGGAGCGGGTGCGGAAACCGGGGGCGCGCCGCCTGGCTGGTACAGGACGTTGGAGGGGTCAACGCTCCTGCCGAGTTCGCAAATATGCTCCCACTCCTGGCCGGCTTCGCCGGTGAGCTTGAAGGCCGCTTTGGCGATGCTTTCAAAATTCTTTGGATCCCGGCGCTTGGCGTAGATCTCCAGCAGCTTCTGATGGATGGCAATGCGGCTGGGATGGGTACGCAGGGCTTCCTTGAGGATTTCTTCGGCCTGCAGGTCGCGCCCATAGGCCAGATAAACGTCCGCTTCGGCCACGGGGTCGACGTCGCCGCCAGCATCAAGCTGGCTGGGGGAGTAAACCATGGACGAACCGGTCACGCCGTTGTCATTGGTATCGATGCGCTGGCCGCCACTGGCACCGAAAAACGAATCGGGCTGGAGACGGCTCTCCAGATAGGCACTGTCAACCTGGGCAACGTTCTTGCGCTTGCGGATGCGGTAAAACGCCAAGCCGGCCAGCAGGGCCAGCAGGCCGCCGGCTGCCGCTGGCACCAGCGGGTTTTCCAGCAGTTCGTCGATCAACTCAGGTTCGGCCACGGGGGCGGCGGCAGGTGCGGAAGCTGCAGGCTTGGGTACGGCTGGTGCTGCCACAGGCGCAGGGACCGGTGCGGGGGCACTGGCAACCGTCGGGGCAGCCGCAGGTTTGGCTTCAGCTGCTTTAGGGGCCGGTGCTGGAGCCGGTGTCGGAGCAGCAGGCTTGGCGGCAGTGGGTTCTGAAGCCTTGCTGAGTTTGTTCAGATCGGCAATGTTTTTGGAGACTTCCTCGGTCCGGGCAGCAGCTTCTTTCGCGCCGAGTTCCTTGGCGATCTTGTCTTCAGGGGCCTTGCCCTGGACAGCGCCCTTGGACAGGGTCAGCTTGTCAGGCGCTGCTGTGGCACTTTTCTTTTCTTCCACTTTGGCCTGGACCGTGCCGCTGGCCTGGCGGTCCGCGGCGCTGACCTGGCTGACCGGCGCGCGGCCGGCGAGTTTGCTGCGGTACTCGTTGAAGTCCTTGCTTTGAGCGACGACGATTTGATGCGCCTCATTTACCGGCGTGGCCGAAGCTTCTTCGGCACCGGGCAGGTTCAGGACGGTACCGCTTCGGATACGGTTGATGTTGCCGCCGGTAAAGGCATCGGGGTTGACCCGCTGCAGGGCAACCAGCATTTGTTCCAGCGAGACCCCCACCGGTTTTTGGGCGGCGGCAATCTTGCTGGCCGTATCGCCCGACTTGACGGTGACGCGCTTGACAGCAGCAACGGCTGGCGCGGGTGCCGCGACCGGTTCGGCCTGGGCGGCTGGCGCTGCAGCCGGTGCGGGCGTGCTTGTGGATTCGGCGGGTTGCTGGGCTTCGGCGGCAGCACTGGCTGGCGCGCTGGGCGCAGGAGCGGGTGTTGCGTCGGCGACCGGTTCAGGCGCCGGTTGAACGGGAGGAATCGGGGGGGCGGCAATACGCGCCGGCACGGAACTGACCTGAGGGACAACGGGTGTGACAGCCTGGGGTTGTTTCAGATTCGGGGGATCGAACAGCATCGTGTAATCACGCACGATGCGCCCGGTTGCCCAGTTGGCTTCGAGAACCAGATCGACATAAGGGTCGTTGATGGCGCGCGAACTGCTGACCCGAAGATAGGAACGTCCATCGGCGCGTTTCTGCAGGGTGATCTGCAGTCCGGTCATGGCAGCGTTGTATTCCAGACCTGCGGTGCGGAAGGCCTCCGGCTGGGCCACGCTGGCCCTCAGCGAAGCGGCTTCATCGGCATTGATGTCGAGGATTTCGATTTCCGCGCGCAGTGGCTCGCCCAGCGCTGACATGACAGCAATGCGCCCCAGTGAAAGGGCCGAAGCCTGGGATCCCCACAAACCCAGCACCGTCGCTGCTGCGATGGCCAGGGCGGATTTTTGCCAGCGTTGTGACTTAGCAATCAATTTAATGGCCTCCGATGCTCGGGCGACTGGTGATAATTTCTCATGGCGTGCGAACAAAAACCGTGACGCTCAAAACAGGAAAAGTACCTTAACATCAATATGTTAGCCTGACAAGCTAAGAAAGCGCTTAACTTTCCGAGCATCCGGATTCACATTTCGATTCAGGTCGGCAGATGTTGCTAAACGGCAACGACTTAAGGGTGAAATCTCTGGTCCTTGCCATTCGTGCTCCCTGTTTCAGGCTGCAATCAAAATCCGCAGCATACGGCGCAGCGGCTCGGCGGCGCCCCACAGCAGTTGATCGCCGATGGTGAAGGCGCCTACGTATTCTGGGCCCATGGCCAGCTTGCGGATGCGGCCCACGGGGATGGTCATGGTGCCGGTCACGGCCACTGGGGTCAGGTCGCGGATGGTGGCTTCGCGCGTGTTGGGTACCACTTTGGCCCAGGGGTTGTCGGTGGCGATCATGGCCTCGATGTCGGCCACGGGCACGTTCTTTTTCAGTTTGAAGGTCAGCGCCTGGCTGTGGCAGCGCATCGCGCCCACGCGCACGCAGAATCCGTCCACCGGCACGGCGGCGCTGCCAAAGCCCTCGCCCTGGCCCAGGATCTTGTTGGTTTCGGCCATGCCCTTCCACTCTTCGCGTGACATGCCGTTGCCCAGATCCTTGTCGATCCAGGGAATCAGCGAGCCGCCCAGCGGCACCGCGAAGTTGGCGGTTTCCTCCGCAGACAGGCTGCGCTGCTTGGCGATGACCTTGCGGTCGATTTCCAGGATGGCGCTCTTGGGGTCGTCCAGCAGGGCTTTGACTTCGGCGTTGAGCGTGCCGTACTGGGTGAGCAGTTCACGCATGTGCTGGGCGCCGCCGCCCGAGGCCGCCTGGTAGGTCTGGGTGCTCATCCACTCGACCAGACCGGCCTTGTAGAGAGCGCCCACGCCCATGAGCATGCAGCTGACCGTGCAATTGCCGCCGATCCAGTTGTTGCCGCCCTTGGCCAGCGCGCTCTGGATGACCGGCAGGTTGACCGGGTCGAGAATGATGACGGCGTCGTCCTTCATCCGCAGGGTGGAAGCGGCATCGATCCAGTGGCCCTTCCAGCCCGCAGCGCGCAGCGTGGGGAACACTTCGGTGGTGTAGTCGCCGCCCTGGGCGGTGAGGATGATGTCGCAGCGCTTGAGCGCTTCGATGTCGAAGGCGTCTTTCAGTGTGAGTTCGTTCTTGGCCATCGCCGGGGCTTTGCCGCCGGCGTTCGACGTGGAGAAGAACACCGGCTCGATCAGGCCGAAGTCCCCTTCGGCCTGCATGCGGTCCATCAGGACCGATCCGACCATGCCGCGCCAGCCCACCAGGCCGACCAGATTGCCAACTTTGCTCATCACATGCCCTTTCAATTCAAATTCTGTTTGCCCGGCTCGTCCAGCCGGGAGGGCGCGACGAACCGAAAGCCTTTAGCGCTTGGTTTTTGTAATGGCGGCTACCACCGCGTCGCCCATTTCACGGGTGCCCACCCGGGTGGTGCCTTCCGACCAGATGTCTGCCGTGCGCAGTCCTGTGGCAAGCACGTTCTTCACGGCCGACTCGATACGGTCGGCGGCGGCGGCTTGGTTGAGGGAAAAACGGAGCATCATGGCAGCAGACAGTATTGTAGCCAGCGGGTTCGCAATCCCCTTGCCGGCGATGTCCGGCGCGCTGCCGTGGCTGGGCTCGTACAGGCCCTGGTTTTTGGCATTGAGCGAGGCCGAAGGCAGCATGCCGATCGAGCCGGTCAGCATGGCGGCCTCGTCCGAGAGGATGTCGCCGAACATGTTGCCGGTGACGACCACGTCGAATTTTTTCGGCGCGCGCACCAGTTGCATGGCGGCGTTGTCCACATACATGTGGTCCAGTTCCACATCGGGGTACTGCTGGGCGACTTCGGTGACAACGTCCTTCCAGAACTGGAAGGTTTCCAGCACATTGGCCTTGTCCACGCTGGTCACCTTTTTGCTGCGCTTGCGCGCGGCCTGGAAGGCGACGTGGGCAATCCGCTCGATTTCGGGCTTGCTGTAGCGCATGGTGTCGAAGGCTTCCTCGGCACCGGGGAAGTGGCCATCCACCGCGATGCGGCGGCCGCGCGGCTGGCCGAAGTAGATGTCGCCGGTCAGCTCGCGGATGATCAGGATGTCCAGGCCCGCGATCAGTTCCGGCTTGAGGCTGGAAGCGCCAACCAGTTGCTCGTAGCAGATGGCGGGGCGGAAGTTGGCGAACAGGCCCAGGTGCTTGCGCAGGCCCAGAATGGCCTGCTCGGGGCGCAGCGGGCGATCCAGCGTGTCGTATTTCCAGTCGCCCACGGCGCCGAACAGGATGGCATCGGCCGACTTGGCCAGGTTCAGCGTGGCGTCGGGCAGGGGATGGCCATGCGCTTCATAGGCGGCACCGCCGACCAGGGCGGATTCCATCTCGAATTTCAAATCCAGAACCTTCAAGACCTTGACGGCCTCGGCCACGATTTCGGTACCGATGCCGTCACCCGGCAAGACTGCAATTTTCATTTTTATCTACTGTTAAATGGATAGCCGGTTAACCAATGGTGGTGTGAGCCAGCCATGGTTTTTGTGCCAGACGCTGGGCTTCGAAGGCGCGGATCTTGTCGGCCTGGCGCAGGGTCAGGCCGATGTCGTCAAAGCCGTTGAGCAGGCAGTATTTACGGAAGGCCTGCACGTCGAAGGGAATTTCCTCGCCTTGCGGTTTGACGATCACCTGGCGTTCCAGATCGATGGTGAGCTGGTAACCGGGGAAGGCCAGGCACTCGTCGAACAGCCGGGCCACGGTCGCGTCGGGCAACTGAATGGGCAACAGGCCGTTCTTGAAGCAGTTGTTGAAGAAGATGTCGGCAAAGCTGGGCGCGATGATGGCGCGGAAACCGAACTGGTCCAGCGCCCAGGGGGCGTGTTCGCGCGAGGAGCCGCAACCGAAGTTCTTGCGTGCCAGCAGGATCGATGCACCGGCATAGCGCGGCTGGTTCAGCACGAAGTCCGGGTTGGGTTTGCGGCTGGCGGGATCCTGGCCGGGATAGCCCGGGTCGAGGTAACGCCATTCGTCAAACAGATTGGGGCCGAAGCCGGTCTTGCGGATCGACTTGAGGAACTGCTTGGGGATGATGGCGTCGGTATCGACGTTCTCTCGATCCATCGGGGCCACCAGGCCCTTGTGTACGGTGAATTTGTTCATTATTTTTTCGCCGCGCCTTCGATCTTCTCGCCGGCTTTTTGCAGATCTTCGCCAAATCCCTTCATGGTGTTGCAGCCCACCAGGGCGAACATCAGGGGCAGAATGGCAAGCAGGATTAATTTTTTCATGGTGATCTCCTTGGCGGATCAGTTCAGGCAAATTTTCGGACATCGACAAAATGGCCATGCACGGCGGCCGCGGCCGCCATGGCGGGGCTGACCAGATGCGTGCGGCCACCGGCGCCCTGGCGGCCCTCGAAGTTGCGGTTGCTGGTGGAGGCGCAGCGCTCGCCGGGCTCCAGGCGGTCGGCATTCATGGCCAGGCACATGGAGCAGCCCGGTTCGCGCCACTCGAAGCCGGCGGCCTTGAAAATCTCGTGCAAGCCTTCGCGTTCGGCCTGTTCTTTCACCAGGCCGGAGCCGGGCACCACCATGGCCAGCCGCACATTCTTGGCGACTTTCTGGCCCAGTTTCTTCACGACGGCGGCCGCTTCGCGCATGTCTTCGATCCGGCTGTTGGTGCAGGAGCCGATGAAGACCTTGTCGATAGAGATGTCGTTGATTGCCTTGCCGGGTTGCAGGCCCATGTAGGTGAGCGCGCGCTCGATGGCGCCGCGCTTGTTGGCGTCCTTCTCCTTGTCGGGGTCGGGGACACGGCCATCAATGCCCAGCACCATCTCGGGCGATGTGCCCCAGGTGACCTGCGGCACGATTTGTGCGGCGTCGAGTTCGACCACGGCGTCGAACTTGGCATCCAAGTCCGAGTGCAGGGTCTTCCAGTAGGCTGCGGCCTGGTCCCACTCCACCCCACCCACAAACTGGCCAGTTTGTGCATCTGTTCCGGGCGAAAGCAGCCGGCCCTTCACGTACTCGATGGTCTTGTCGTCGACGGCCACCAGACCGGCACGGGCGCCGGCTTCGATCGCCATGTTGCAGACCGTCATGCGGCCTTCCATGCTGAGCGCCCGGATGGCGGAACCGGCAAATTCAATCGTGTAGCCGGTGCCGCCCGCGGTACCGATCTTGCCGATGATGGCCAGCACGATGTCCTTGCCGCCACAGCCGCGCGGCAAGGTGCCCTCGACCCGGACCAGCAGGTTCTTGGCCTTTTTGGCCAGCAGGGTCTGCGTGGCCATCACATGCTCGACCTCGCTGGTTCCGATGCCGTGCGCCAGCGCGCCGAAAGCGCCGTGGGTCGAGGTATGCGAGTCGCCGCAGACGACCGTCATGCCGGGCAGGGTGGCGCCGTTTTCCGGGCCGATCACATGCACGATGCCCTGGCGTTTGGACAGGAAAGGGAAGAAGGCCGCCGCGCCGGATTCCTTGATGTTGGCGTCCAGCGTGGTGATCTGCTCCTTGCTGATCGGATCGGTGATGCCGTCGTAGCCCAGCTCCCAGCCGGTGGTGGGTGTGTTGTGGTCGGCCGTGGCGACGATGGAGCTGACGCGCCAGACCTTGCGTCCGGCTTGGCGCAGGCCTTCGAAGGCCTGCGGACTGGTGACTTCATGGACCAGGTGGCGGTCGATATACAGGATGGCCGTGCCGTCGTCTTCAGTGTGAACAACGTGTTCGTCCCAGATTTTGTCGTAAAGAGTGCGTCCCATGGGTTTTCCTTGGCAATCCGGTATTTTATTCGGGCCGCGCCGGCCCTGATGCCGCAAGGGCTGGCCAGTGGGGATCAGTCAAGGATGGTGAGGTCCGGAGTGAGAGCCCGAACCCGGTGGTCCACGTAGTAACCGCCGAACTCGGTGTAACGCAGCAGATGGCGCTGGCAGAGTGAGCAGTGCCAGATGTCGCAGCGGTTGTAGGGAAAAAATTTCACGGCCACCGGTGCATCGGGTGATTCATAGCGGGTGCCCTCCGGGTGCTGTTCCTCGAAGGACGGTTCGGCCATCTCGGGGTCGCGCAAGGTGGCGATGGGCTGCATCTGGCTGGATGGCCAGCGATCTTCGGTCAGGCTCTCCCAGCCGGCACAGGCCCCCAGGGCACAGCTACAGGGTTTCGATGCCGTTCTGCTGTCCAGCAAAGCCCGGAGTTCCCCGGCGCCATGGATGCGCTGCATGGTTGGATGATTCCAGAAGGAGAAGATGAAAATACCCGCCGACGTTGCCATCAGGCGGGTAGAGGGGCGTCAGGGCCGATCAGCGCTTGCTAATCGGCTTGACATCGCGGCGCGCCGAGCCGGTGAACAGCTGGCGCGGACGCCCGATCTTGTACTCCGGGTCGCTGATCATCTCGTTGAGCTGGGCGATCCAGCCCACCGTGCGGGCCAGCGCGAAGATACCGGTGAAGAGGTTGACCGGGATGCCGATGGCCCGCTGCACGATGCCGGAATAGAAGTCCACGTTCGGGTAGAGCTTGCGCTGCACGAAGTAGTCATCTTCCAGGGCGATCTTCTCCAGCGCCATCGCCAGCTTGAACAACGGGTCGTTTTCCAGGCCGAGTTCGGCCAGAACTTCCTTGCAGGTTTCCTGCATCAGCTTGGCGCGCGGGTCGTAGTTCTTGTAAACACGATGTCCGAAACCCATCAGTTTGACGCCGGAGTTCTTGTCCTTGACCTGTTTGATGAACTCGCCTATTTTTTCTACACCGCCGTTATTCTGGATGTCGCCCAGCATGTTCAGCGCGGCTTCGTTGGCGCCGCCGTGAGCCGGCCCCCACAGGCAGGCCACGCCGGCAGCGATCGCTGCAAACGGATTGGTTCCAGAAGAGCCGCACAGGCGCACGGTTGAGGTGGAGGCGTTCTGTTCGTGGTCGGCGTGCAGGATGAAGATCCGGTCGAGCGCGCGCTCCAGAACCGGGTTGACCTTGTAGTCCTCGCACGGCGTGCCGAACATCATGCGCAGGAAATTGCCGGCGTAGCTCAGGTCGTTGCGCGGGTACATGTAGGGCTGGCCCATGCCGTACTTGTAGGCCATGGAAACCAGCGTCGGCATCTTGGCGATCAGGCGGATGGCGGCGATGTCGCGGTGTTGCGGGTTGTTGATGTCGGTGCTGTCGTGGTAGAAGGCCGAGAGGGCACCGACCAGACCCGTCAACACGGCCATCGGGTGGGCGTCGCGGCGGAAACCACGCAGGAAAAACTGCATCTGCTCGTTGACCATGGTGTGCGTGGTGACGCGCTTGCTGAAATCGGCCTTGTCATGGGCGTTCGGCAGATTGCCGTACAGCAGCAGGTGGCAGGTCTCCAGGAAGTCGCACTGGGTGGCCAGTTGCTCGATCGGATAACCGCGGTACAGCAGTTCGCCCTTGTCGCCATCGATGAAGGTGATGGCTGACTGGCAGGCGGCGGTGGAGAGAAAACCCGGGTCGTAGGTGAACATGCCCGACTGGCCATAGAGCTTGCGGATGTCGATGACATCCGGACCGATGGTGCCCTGGTAAACGGGCAGCTCGATGCTGGGGTTGCCGTTACTGAACGACAGGGTGGCTTTGTTGTCAGCTAGTTTCATTTTTGGCCTTTCAGCAGTTTTCTCTCAACATGTTCAACACTTCGCGTACATCTTCGCGATCCAGATCGGTATTCACCTGAACCAGCGGCTTGCGACCCAGATGGAGGTCCAGCAGGTCGTTGTCACTCAGGTCCATCAAGGCATTCAAACCTTCTGACTGGCGCACCGTCAGCGTGGACTCGAATTTGCGGAAGAACCGCGCAATGAAAAGATCGTTTTCCAGCAGGCCACGGCGGCAACGCCACTTCAGCTTGCTCAAGTCTCTTTCACCAATCAGTTCATTGTCCACGCTCAACCTCACGACATGCTACACCGCGCGGGCCACCATCATTTCCTTGATCTTGCCAATGGCCCGGGTCGGATTCAGGCCCTTGGGACAGACATCGACGCAGTTCATGATGGTGTGGCAGCGGAACAGGCGGTACGGGTCTTCCAGATTGTCCAGGCGCTCGCCGGTGGCCTGGTCGCGGCTGTCGGCGATGAAGCGGTAGGCCTGCAGCAAACCGGCGGGGCCGACAAATTTGTCCGGATTCCACCAGAAGCTCGGGCAACTGGTGGAGCAGCTCGCGCACAGGATGCACTCATACAGCCCATTGAGCTCGTCGCGTTCTTCCGGGCTTTGCAGGCGTTCCTTCTCGGGCGGCACGGTATCGTTGACGAGGTACGGCTTGATCGAGTTGTATTGCTTGAAAAACTGCGTCATGTCCACGATCAGGTCGCGCACGACAGGCAGGCCTGGCAGGGGCTTGAGCACGATCGCGCCCTTGAGCTCACGCATGTTGGTCAGACAGGCCAGGCCGTTCTTGCCATTGATGTTCATGGCGTCGGAGCCGCAGACCCCCTCGCGGCAGGAACGACGGAACGAAATGCTGGGGTCCACCGCCTTGAGCTTCATCAGGGCGTCAAGCAGCATGCGCTCGCTGCCGTCAAGCTCGACCTCGATGGTCTGCATGTAGGGCTTGGCGTCGCTGTCAGGGTCGTAGCGATAAATCTGGAAAGTGCGTTTGGACATGGGTCGTTCTCGCTGGTCTTGTTGGCGTGGCTTTGATTTAGAAGCTGCGTACCTTGAGCGGTATCGATTCGACCGTCAGCGGCTTCATCTGCACCGGCTTGTAGGACAGGCGGTTGCCGGCGCTGTACCACAGGGAGTGCTTGTGCCACTCGGTGTCATTGCGGCCATTGGGATGCGCGGGCGTGTCGGAATAGTCGTCCACCGAGTGCGCGCCGCGGCTCTCCTTGCGGGCGGCGGCAGAAACGATGGTGGCCTGTGCGACCTCGATCAGGTTCTCCACTTCCAGGGCTTCGATGCGCGCGGTGTTGAAGATCCTGGACTTGTCTTTCAAGCCGATGGTTTTCACGCGCTCGCGCAGGGCGGCCATTTTGGCCACGCCTTCGTCCATGCCGGCCTGGGTCCGGAACACGCCCGCATGCTGCTGCATCGTGGCCCGGATGTCGTTGGCCACATCCTGGGCATATTCGCCGCCGCTCGCGTTGTCCAGCCGGGCAAGGCGCGCGAGGGTTTTGTCTGCCGCATCGGCGGGCAGGGGCTTGTGGCTGCTGCGGGTTTTGTTGAATTCAACAATATGGTTGCCCGCGGCGCGGCCAAACACCAGCAGGTCCAGCAGCGAATTGGTGCCCAGCCGGTTGGCGCCGTGCACGCTGACGCAGGCGCATTCGCCCACGGCATACAGGCCGTTGATGACCGCGTTGTTGTTGGTGCCGTTTTGCGTGACCACCTGGCCGTGGATATTGGTCGGGATGCCGCCCATCTGGTAATGGATGGTCGGGACGACGGGGATCGGCTCCCGCGTGATGTCGACATTGGCAAAGTTGTGGCCAATCTCGAACACCGAAGGCAGGCGCTTCATGATGGTCTCGACACCCAGATGGGTCATGTCGAGGTTGATGTAGTCCTTGTTGGGGCCGCAGCCGCGGCCTTCCTTGATTTCCTGGTCCATGCAGCGTGACACATAGTCGCGCGGCGCCAGGTCCTTGTAGGCCGGCGCATAGCGTTCCATGAAGCGCTCACCGTTGCTGTTGCGCAGAATCGCGCCCTCGCCACGGCAACCTTCGGTCAGCAGCACGCCGGCGCCATGGACGCCGGTCGGGTGGAACTGCCAGAACTCCATGTCTTCGAGCGGAATGCCGGCGCGTGCGGCCATGCCCAGGCCGTCGCCGGTGTTGATGAAGGCATTGGTCGATGCCTCATAAATGCGACCGGCGCCGCCCGTGGCCAGCAGCACGGTCTTGGCTTGCAGGACGTGCAGGTCGCCGGTTTCCATCTCCAGTGCGGTCACGCCCACCACGTCGCCTTCGGCGTCGCGGACCAGGTCCAGCGCCAGCCATTCCACGAAGAAGCTGGTCTTGGCCTGCACGTTCTGCTGGTACAGCGTGTGCAGCATGGCGTGGCCGGTGCGGTCGGCCGCGGCGCAGGCGCGCTGCACGGGCTTTTCGCCGTAATTGGCCGTATGGCCGCCGAACGGGCGCTGGTAGATCGTGCCGTCGGGATTGCGATCGAACGGCATGCCCATGTGCTCGAGGTCGTAAACCACCTTGGGTGCTTCGCGGCACATGAACTCGATGGCGTCCTGGTCACCGAGCCAGTCGGAGCCCTTGACGGTATCAAAAAAGTGATAGTGCCAGTTGTCTTCGGACATATTGCCCAGCGAGGCGCCGATGCCGCCCTGGGCGGCGACGGTGTGCGAGCGGGTCGGGAACACCTTGGACAGCACGGCCACGTTCAGGCCGGCACGGGCGAGTTGGAGCGAGGCGCGCATGCCCGAGCCACCGGCCCCGACGATGACGACGTCAAATTTGCGCTTGGATACGGAATAGGACATGGGTCAGAGTCTCCACAGGACTTGGACGGCCCAGCCGGCGCAGCCGACCAGCCAGACGATGGTGAATACCTGCAGCGACAGGCGCAGCCAGACGGGCTTGATGTAGTCCATCCAGATGTCGCGCATGCCGACCCAGGCGTGCCAGGCCAGCGCGATGATGATGGTGAAGGTCAGCACCTTCATCCACTGGGCGGCAAAGATGCCGGCCCAGGTTGCGTAGCCGATGGGGCCGTGCGTGAACAGCACCTGAGCCAGCACCAGCAGGGTGAACAGGACCATCAGGGCCGCCGTGATGCGCTGGCTCAGCCAGTCGCGCAGTCCGTAATGCGCACCCACGACGATGCGCTTGGAGCCGAAGTTGACCGACATGTATCGCTCCTTGTCGTTTCAGTAGAGACCAAACAGCTTGGCACCGAATGCCGCAGTCAGCACGAGGCTGACTGCCAGTGTGACGATGGCCGAACGGCGGCCGAATTCGTTGCTCACTGCATGGTTGATGTCCATCCACAGGTGGCGCACGCCAGCGGTGAGGTGGTGCAGGTAGGACCAGATCAGGGCCCACGCCACCAGCTTGAAGAACCAGCCCGGCAGCGGACCGGCACCGAGGTTGAACAAGGCCGTGAATCGGGCGAATGAAATCTCGGAGCTGACCGAAACATCAAACAGCCAGATGATGAAGGGCAACAGGAGGAACATCAGTGCGCCGCTGATGCGATGCAGGATCGACACCATGCCGGCAAGAGGCAGGCGGTAGTGGGGCAGGTCCTTGAAGGCGTTGATGTTGCGGAACTCGGGCCGCTGGGGCCGGGAGGGGGTGACAAGCTCAGTCATGGTTGGGCTTTCTTGGATGTAACCGCTATGTAATCTTGGGTGCCTGGCGCAGCGAAATTCTATTGCAACGCAGCATTCGGAAGGTGGAGTTTTATGTTTTTTCTTTGCAGTCAGCGTGGTAACGAAGTTTCTTCAGGCCCGATGGGTGCTGGTGATGCAGAGCATCCCTAGTTGAGTTCATTGCGGTAGTAGTGGGTATCGGTCAGGTACAGGCCCCGGCGCAGCTCCATGGGAGCATCGTTGTAGGTATAGGCAATGCGTTCCACGCTCAGCAGCGGGGTGTTTTTCGGGATCCGGAGCAGGGCGGCCTGGGCGGCATCGGGCAGCACGGCGCGGATTTTTTCTTCCGCGCGCACCATGCGCACGCCGAATTCGGTTTCGAACAGTTCGTACATCGAACCGTGGTACTGACTCAGGCGTTCTGCGGTCAGCCCCTTGAAGGGGGTACCGGGCAGCCACAGGTCTTCCAGGATGGTGGGCCGACCGGCAAAGGCCAGGACGCGGCGGGCCTGCAGCACGCTGTCGCCGGTGCGCAGCGCCAGGGCGCGCGCGATCTCGGCACTGGCGCGCAGGCGCTTGCAGTCGATGATGTCGCGCTGAGTCGGGCCCTCGCTCTGGAGGTCCCCGCTGTCGGGCATCAATTTCAGGAAGCGGTACTGGACGTGCTGTTCGGCATGGGTGGCGACAAACGTGCCCTTGCCCTGCCGGCGCACCAGCAGGTTTTCCGCCGCCAGTTCGTCGATCGCCTTGCGCACGGTGCCCTGGCTCACGCGATAGCGGGCCGCCAGGTCCATTTCGCTGGGGATGGATTCGCCGGGACGCCACTCACCCGATTGCAGGCTTTGCAGGATCAAGCCCTTGATTTGCTGGTACAGCGGGCTGAAGGCTGGCGTCGAGCCCTGACTGGCAGGCGCGACATTTTCCGCAAGGGATGCGGCAGTCTCGGCAGCAGAGGAGGGGGGCTGACTCATGGGCGAACGGGGCTCGGACGGAAGACCTGAAAAACCCAAATCATATCTTATATAAGACACAAGACAAATTGATAAATCAGGGTTTTCACGGTACACTGGAATCTGTAACCGAGGCGAAAAGCCGGCTCGTGATCGAGTCCCGTCCCGGTCACCCTGTCCACACACTTCCTGGAGTTCTCACCATGAGCAAAAAGCCCGTCCGCGTGGCCGTTACCGGCGCCGCAGGTCAAATCGGTTACGCCCTGTTGTTTCGCATTGCCTCCGGCGAAATGCTGGGCAAGGACCAGCCCGTCATCCTGCAACTGCTTGAAATCCCCGACGAGAAAGCCCAGAAGGCGCTCAAGGGCGTGATGATGGAATTGCAGGACTGCGCCTTCCCGCTGCTGGTCGGCATGGAAGCCCACAGCGACCCGATGACCGCCTTCAAGGACACCGACTATGCGCTGCTGGTGGGTTCGCGCCCGCGCGGTCCCGGCATGGAGCGGGCCGAGCTGCTGGCTGTCAACGGACAAATTTTCATCGGCCAGGGCAAGGCGCTCAACGCCGTGGCCAGCCGCAACGTCAAGGTGCTGGTGGTCGGCAACCCGGCCAACACCAATGCCTACATCGCCATGAAGAGCGCGCCGGATCTGCCGCGCAAGAACTTCACCGCCATGCTGCGCCTGGACCACAACCGTGCGCTGTCGCAAGTGGCCGCCAAGACCGGCAAGGCCGTGGCCGACATTGAAAAACTCACCGTGTGGGGCAACCATTCGCCCACCATGTACGCCGACTACCGCTTTGCCACGATCAAGGGCGAAAGCGTGGCCAAGATGATCAACGACCAGGAATGGAACGCCAATGTGTTCCTGCCCACCGTGGGCAAGCGCGGGGCCGCCATCATCGAGGCGCGCGGCCTGTCCTCCGCCGCCTCGGCCGCCAATGCCGCCATCGACCACATGCGCGACTGGGCCCTGGGCACGAACGGCAAGTGGGTCACCATGGGCATTCCGTCGAATGGCCAGTACGGCATCCCGAAAGATTTGATGTTCGGCGTTCCTGTCACCTGCGAAGGCGGCGAGTACAAGCTGGTCGAAGGCTTGGGCGTTGACGAGTTCAGCCAGACCTGCATCAACAAGACCTTGAAGGAACTGTTGGACGAACAGGCCGGCGTCGCCCATCTCCTGTGAGCCTACTGCGCGACTCGGGGGCGTTGTTGCGGGTCCTGTCGGTCAATCCTCATGCACCAAAGTGCATTGCGGTTGCCCGCCACCCGCTTCTCGCCCGCGAGCCGCTCGCTACGGCCTGAACTTGGCTGGCACTCTATGACACATCCGCGCGATATCCTCCTTGGCGCCCAGGCGTCGGCCGGCTTTCTGCCGGTCTGCGACCATTACAGCGGCGTCGAGGCGCGGATGCGCAAAAGCCTCCAGTTGCAGGCCGAGATGACGGCCGAGTTCGGTGCCTGCGTTTTCGACGTCTCGCTCGATTGCGAGGACGGCGCCCCGGTCGGGGGCGAGCAAGACCATGCCCAGATGGTGGTGGCGCTGGCCCTGGATGCCCAGGCGGCGGCGAAAAAGGCGGCCGCTGCAGTCGCGCCGCGCGTCGCGGTGCGTGTGCATCCGGTGGATCATCCGGCCTTTGATGCCGATGTGGCCACCATCGTGGGCGGCGCGGGCAAGGCCTTGTGTCACCTGATGATCCCGAAGGTCGAATCGGTGGCCGATGTCGAACGTGCCGTGGCTGCGGTGGATACAGCCGCCCGTTCCACTAACCGCACCGAGCCGCTGCCGCTACAGGTCTTGCTGGAATCGCCAGCGGCCGTGCACCGGGCCTTCGACATCGCTGCCCACCCGCGCGTGCAGTCGATCAGCTTTGGCTTGATGGATTTTGTCTCGGCCCATGGCGGCGCCATTCCCGACAGTGCCATGGGTACCCATCTGGACGCGCGTTCCGGCGAACTGGGCCAGTTCAGCCATCCGCTGGTGGTGCGCGCCAAGCTGGACATCGCCTCGGCCTGCCATGCCCACGGCAAAGTGCCTTCTCACTGTGTGGTCACTGAATTCAATAATACTGAGGCCATGCAGGCGGCTGCCCGCAAGGCGGCCCGGGAGTTTGGCTATACCCGCATGTGGAGCATTCACCCGAACCAGATACGACCCATTCTGGAGGCGCTGGCGCCCAGTGGGGCCGATATCGAGCGTGCCGCGGCACTGATCGAAGTCGCGGTGCAGGCGCAGTGGGCGCCGGTGAGTTTTGAGGGGCAGTTGCATGACCGGGCGAGCTACCGCTACTTCTGGCAGGTGCTGGAGCGGGCGCATCAGACCGGGCGGCATCTGCCCGCTGCGATGCAACGGTATTTTCAGACGGACGCTACAAATAGATAGCTGGTTACGCCTGTTCAACAAGGCGTCGAAATCATTTTTAATTGCCCAAGAAGGAGTCCATCATGTTGCAAGCCTACCGCGCTCACGTTGCAGAACGCGCCGCCCTCGGTATCCCAGCGCTGCCCCTGTCGGCCAAGCAGACCGCCGAGCTGATCGAATTGCTCAAAAACCCGCCCCAGGGTGAAGAAGCCACGTTGGTGGATCTGATCACGCATCGCGTACCCGCCGGTGTGGACGATGCGGCCAAGGTCAAGGCCAGTTATCTGGCTGCCGTGGCGCACGGCACCGAAAAGTGCGCCTTGATCTCCCGCGAGAAGGCGACTGAGCTGCTGGGCACCATGCTGGGCGGCTACAACATCAGCCCCCTGATCGATCTGCTCGATGACAAGCAGGTGGGTGGCGTGGCTGCCGGTGGTCTGAAGAAGACCCTGCTCATGTTCGACCAGTTCCATGACGTTCAGGAAAAGTCGGTCAAGGGCAATGCCAACGCCAAAACCGTGGTGCAAAGCTGGGCCGATGCCGAGTGGTTTACGAGCCGCCCGGAAGTGCCCAAGAGCATCAAGCTCACCGTGCTCAAGGTCACCGGAGAAACCAATACCGATGACCTGTCGCCCGCGCCCGACGCCTGGAGCCGCCCCGACATTCCGCTGCATGCCCTGGCCATGCTCAAAAATAAGCGCGATGGCATCACGCCCGAGGAAGACGGCAAGCGCGGCCCGATCAAGTTCATCGAGGACCTGCGTGCCCGCGGCAATCTGGTGGCCTATGTGGGCGACGTGGTCGGCACCGGTTCTTCGCGCAAGTCGGCCACCAACTCTGTGCTCTGGTTTACCGGCGAAGACATCCCGTTCGTGCCGAACAAGCGTTTCGGTGGCGTCTGCCTGGGCAGCAAGATCGCCCCGATCTTCTACAACACCATGGAAGATGCAGGCGCGCTGCCGATCGAACTCGACGTGAGCCAGATGAACATGGGCGACACCATCGAACTGCGCCCCTATGAAGGCAAGGCCCTGAAGGACGGCAAGGTGATCGCCGAGTTCAAGGTCCGCAACGAGGTGCTGTTTGACGAAGTGCGCGCTGGTGGGCGCATTCCGCTGATCATCGGCCGCGGCCTGACGGCCAAGGCGCGCGAAGCGCTGGGCCTGCCTGTCAGTACTATTTTTCGTCTGCCGCACAACCCGGCCGATAGCAGCAAGGGCTACACCTTGGCGCAAAAGATGGTGGGCCGGGCCTGTGGCCTGCCCGAAGGCAAGGGCGTTCGTCCCGGCACCTACTGCGAGCCCAAGATGACCAGCGTGGGCAGCCAGGACACCACCGGCACCATGACGCGCGACGAACTGAAAGACCTGGCTTGCCTGGGCTTCAGCTCCGATCTGGTGATGCAGTCCTTCTGCCATACGGCGGCCTACCCGAAACCGGTGGATGTCAAGATGCACCACGAACTGCCCGAGTTCATGCGCACCCGAGGCGGCATCAGCTTGCGCCCGGGTGACGGCATCATTCACTCCTGGCTCAACCGCATGTTGCTGCCCGACACCGTGGGTACCGGTGGTGACAGCCACACCCGCTTCCCCATTGGTATCAGCTTCCCGGCCGGCTCCGGCCTGGTGGCCTTTGCTGCGGCCACCGGCGTGATGCCGCTGGACATGCCCGAGAGCGTGCTGGTGCGCTTCAAGGGCAAGATGCAGCCCGGTGTGACACTGCGCGATCTGGTTCACGCGATCCCGCTATATGCGATCAAAGCCGGCATGTTGACGGTGGCCAAGCAAGGCAAGACCAACATTTTCTCCGGCCGCATTCTGGAGATTGAAGGCTTGCCAGACCTCAAAATCGAGCAGGCCTTTGAGCTGGCTGACGCTTCCGCCGAGCGCTCGGCGG